>Ga0206947_1058_pt2 | contig 35064 bp, 22 predicted proteins | sample Alteio_BWOrgHeat_3_FD_153239 | JGI IMG/M metagenome (GOLD analysis project Ga0206947, IMG submission 153239) | Enriched cells from forest soil in Barre Woods Harvard Forest LTER site, Petersham, Massachusetts, United States -... | ecosystem: Environmental > Terrestrial > Soil > Temperate forest > O...
AAACTATTAATTATGAAAAAAATTTATTTGACCCTCATTATTATTTTCTCGGCTTTTCAATTAACATTTGCGCAATGGTCAACAGTGTCCAGTAACACTACCACTTTAAATAATGTTGGTATTGGTCTCACTCTGCCACTCGCCCCATTCCATATTTCAAGTGCGCAATATATCCCTGCTATAACAGGAAATACACAAAACAGTGGTTTCAGACTTGGAGCTTCGCCTGCTACCAATTTGGTGCTTGATGCGGGTGTGAATGCTGCCACAAACGTTTATACCTGGTTGCAAAGCCGAAATCAGTCGGATTACAGCGCAAACTATACGCTCGCTTTAAATCCTAATGGCGGCAATGTGGGCATCGGGACTACTACCCCACAAGCAATTCTTTCTACAGCAGGCGGTGCGTCAGGTGCAAATACCACAGGACTGTTTTTGCAAAACAGCGGGGGAACAGTAGCCAATACAGCAGTTTCGCTGGACTTTGCTGTTACCACCTCTTTAACAGGTCCAGTCGCGATTGGAAGAATTTCATCAATTCGCACTAACCGCGCGGTTTCGGGAGATGCTGATATTGCCTTTAGTACTTTTTCTAATAGTGTGCTGGGAGAACGTATGCGCATCACGGACAACGGCAGCCTGTGCATAGGCACCGCGAATCCAAATGGGTATAAACTCGCGGTAAACGGCAGCGTTGTAGCCACCGCTGTAACGGTTAAGGCCTACACCAGCTGGCCCGATTATGTTTTTACTCCATCATATCAGCTCCCATCCCTTACCGATATAAAAACCTATATCGACCAAAATCAGCATTTGCCCGAAATGCCATCGGCAGCCGACGTGGAAAAAAACGGGCTTAACCTGGGCGAGGTAAATACGCTGCTCACCAAAAAGGTCGAAGAACTTACCCTGTATTTAATTGAGAAAGATAAGGAAATTAAGGAGCAAAAGGCACTCAATCAATCTTTTCAGGAGCAGCTTAGCCAGTTAGCTGAGCAGTTAAAGGCTTTAAAAACGGCTGCCGTTACCAATCATCAATAGTATTATTTAAGTTTTTAAATTTTTCAGCAATATGAAAACTAAACTATTAAGGCTATTAGGTGTATCAATAGGCTTTACAGTGTATGCGATGGGCGCAAGTGCGCAGGCAACTTCGCAAACACAGTATTTTGTGCCTCAACCCTTTCCGCGATCACCAGGGGCTACTGCTTTTGAAAAATATGGTACGTACCAGGTTAACGAATTTACTGGTGTTCCGGATATTTCCATACCACTATATACCGTTGAAGCCGGGGGCTTACAGGTACCAATAACCTTATCCTACCATGCGTCAGGGAATAAAGTTACAGATGTGTCCAGTTGGGTGGGGCTTGGTTGGTCGCTGTCGGCGGGAGGACAGGTATCGCGGCGCACTATGGGACTGCCGGACGACATTGGCGAAGGATATTTAAATGGGCAAATGCCGGCGATGGGTACAGTTGACTACACCACCGATGCAGGGGTTATCTTCCTTGAAAACGCTTCGAATGGGACATACGATACCAAGCCCGATATCTACTCGTACGATTTTCCGGGGCATTCGGGCAAGTTCTTTTTCGATGGCTCGGCAGCCAATGGTACCTATCCGGTAAGAATGATACCTTACGCGCCGGTGAAAATTCAATATAAGTTATTGCAGCATTTTAACATTACCGACGAACATGGTAATAGGTATTTGTATGGAGATTTCGCCACAGATTCAACAAGTTCCGCAACCGGAGGGCGTGGGACAATAACTACTCAATCTGCCTGGAAAATAGAAAACATAATTAGTCAAAACCATCGCGACACCATTTTATTTACATATAAAAAAAGTTTGATCGATATGCCGGCGGCAGATGGCGAATGTTTTAGCGTAACCGACCAAATTACGGATATTCGTGAAACAGGCGATTATACTGCCAGTTATACCAATCAGGTGACTACCCCGGGGAATAATGTTATAACCAACGAAAAAGATGTGGCTCAGATAAAATTTAAAAACGGTATGGTGGTTTTTGATTTGGATACCGCTCACCGCACAGATATAAACGTAGGTGAGGGCGGAATAGGCCAATGGGCAATTTATGGCCTTCATGATATGAAGGTTTATAAGTACAATTTTGGCATTAAAAACTACGAATTGCAAAAAACCATCGTATTCTGGAAAAGCTATTTTGTAGATACTGTTGGAACCAAGAGGCTGCGGCTCGACTCGGTCCAGATATTAGACAAGGCCGGCGCAATTGCCCAGCATTATCGATTCGATTATAACACGGCAATTGCACTGCCAGATTACCGGTCTAAACAGCAGGACTATTGGGGGTATTTTAATGCAAAAAACAACAATTTGCTTACCCCTCAACTCATCATCCCTTATTTGCCAAATACTGCCTTGCCGCAAACAAATGTTACCATAGGCAGCAACATTCTCAACGGGCGTTACTGCGATTCAAATTATATGCAAGCCTATATACTAACCGGAATTCACTATCCTACGGGAGGGTATAGCACTTTTACCTACCAAACCAACCAGTATTATAACAGTGGCGTACTTCAGTTGGCGGGGGGGGTACGTATTAAAACCATCAGCAGCTACGACGGAACCAACCCTACTCCTATTGTTAAAACCTATGTGTACAATAGTTCGAGACCTAATTTCGATGCCACTAGCTTTTCCTCAAATGTAAACAACCAATATTTCACTGCCCAGCAAACGCACAGATATTGGGAAGTGGGCAATTTCGGCGGTGGCCCCGCAATCGGCGCTACTGCAATTATACGCGCATTTAATACGAGTCCGCACATGGACATTGAGGGTTACGATGGCGCTGTGGTGGTTTACCCTTCGGTTACCGAATATATAGGTACACCCGGAAACAATGCCGGCCGTACCGACTATACATTTACTGATGCAAAAGACACCTTATTGATGGCTTCGATGGGCGGGCCCCAGATATACGCCAGCCCCTTTTACCGCAGAGGGCACCTGTTAACAAAAAAAGAGTATGTAAACAAAGGCGGAGGTATTTATCAAATTGTCAGTGCAACAACAAACAACTACACCGCTTTCCCTGCATCCCGTTACGCTAATGTAGCCCTGGCGGTATCAAAAACGGTTTATAACGATGGGCCAATGGGCACAAACCCGATGGAAGCGCTCGGGCCGCCCTATATTGATGATCGCCAAACCGGGGTATTTATCTTTAACTGGTATAACATTTCTTCAGACGATAATTACCTGGTTTATACATCGACCAAGACTTACGACACCAACGATACTACAAAATATACCACTTCTACCGTAACCTATAATTACGATGATACGACTCACCAGCAGATAGCCTCGGTGGTTCATGCCGACAGTAAGGGCAATACACACATTAGCAGCACCAAATATGCTTATAACTACGTACCAACCGGCGGCACGTCAACCGGTAATATGGTCTTGGATAGTATGATTAACCGGCACATGTATGCCGACCCGGTTGAAAAGTGGGATAGTTTGCAAAATGTAACCACATCTGTTAACGCAGTAACAAGTGCGCAGTTAAACCAGTACGGGTTTGGCAATTTAAGCAATACCATTGTGCCTTCAAAAATAAGCACATTGAGCGTTGCATCGCCTTTAACCAATTTCAACCATTCGCATGTGGTATCGGGTGTTCTTACCGGCGATACACGGTATGCGCAAATGATAAGCTTTGACCAGTATGATATAAAAAACAATATCACACAATACACGCCGCGCAATGCAACGCCTACAGCTATTATGTGGGATTACAATTATGAAATGCCGGTGGCCCAGGTAAAAAACGCGGCACTTATTTCGGTTGCCTACACTGGTTTTGAAGCGGATGGTAAGGGTAACTGGCTGTTTAGCGGCACCCCGGTTACTGATGTTACGGCACCCGTTGGTAGCTATGTATACCCGCTGAGCGCAGGTTCAATAAATTCGAATACATTGAGCAATACCACCGGTTATGTGGTTTCATATTGGAGCAATAACGGGGCGGCTACAGTTACCTATCAAAGTGGTTCTATTACTGGTTCGCCTTTACGTTCGGTGAACGGATGGACTTACTACGAACACTTATTGCCGACAGGCGGAACCAGTAGTTATGTAATTATTAGTGGCTCGATTTCTATCGACGAGTTACGCCTATACCCATCTGCCGCTCAAATGACCACCTATGCCTACGATCCGTCCGGCGTACGGCAAATTGCTGATACCAAAGGCAGTATCAATTATTTCGAGTACGATTATTTTTCAAGATTAAAAAATGCAAAGGACTGGAACGGCAATATTGTAAAAAACTACGGTTATCACACTTTCGATCAAACCATAGGCAACGATGCCATAGCAGCGACTACATTTACACGGGATAACTGCCCGGCAGGAACTACCCCGCAAACAACTACTTATTCGGTGGCGGCCAATACATACCTTTCGTCAACTAAAGCATCGGCCAACGCCGAAGCGGCGTACGATTTAAACATCAACGGGCAGGCCAAAGCCGATAACCCGGCTATTTGTGGGTGCCCAATAACTACCATATCGTACAGTTTGAGTAATTCAACCGGTTTAAGCGGCTTTCAGGTCACCTTCAGTGGTATTGCAACGCCGTTTAACTTCCCGTCCTCGGGCACCACGGTAGTTCAGGTACCGGCAGGCAGCTACTCCTCGGTTACCACAAATTCGGTAGGATCAGCAACGCATACTTTTACGATGGGTGCGCGTCCGGCACAAAGCGGCGTGCACAGCGGCTCATTCAGCTCGGTTACTGTGTCATCAAGTAGTCCGGATTTAACCTTATCAATCAACTAACGCAGGTATGAAGAGTTTCTTTGCGTACGGAAGTCCGAAAGTCGGAAAGTCCGAAAAGCCGAAAACCAACCTTTTTTTCTATGGACTATGGACCATCCTCTATGGACTATTAACCCTCACCGCTACTGCCCAAACTAACGGACCCTTAACTTTATCAACAACAGGCACTACCGGTAATTATAGTAGTAATGTAAGCATTACCTTAAGCTCGCCGTTTTCTACTACCGGGCCTTTTACGGCTACTATTCAATCTATCGATTGCATACCACTAACCACCAGCCCTACACAAACCAGCAACTATGTAATTACCAACACACCGCGTATAGCAGGCATCACCAATTCCGGCCAGTTAGCCGGGCTGGGTACTTGTGCGCTGATGCAAAGCATACAATATGTTGACGGTTTGGGCCGCCCTATACAAAACATTAACGTAATGGCAAGTCCGTTTGGGTATGATATGATACAGCCGCAGGTTTATGACCAGTACGGGCGCGAGGTAACTAAATTCCTGCCCTATACGCCTTATGCAGGTACACCGGGAAGCTTTAGACCCAATGCGCTAAGCGGAGACCAGGCTGCGTTTTATACCAATCCGCCAGCTGGGGTTACGCCGATAGCCAATCCCTATGCGCAAATCAATTTCGACAATTCGCCTCTCGACAGGCTGGTTGAGCGAGGCACACCCGGCGCTGCCTGGCAGTTGGGCGGCCATACGGTAAAAATGGTGTACACGGTAAATAATGCCACCGCTTTCAGTGCCGACTCCATAAACGGCAGGCAGGTGGCCAATTACTATACCACCATTAACAGCGATAACAGCCAAACGCTGCATGCCAACAGCTATTATACAGCCGGTACCCTAACCGTAAGCATCAGCAAAGATGAAAATTGGGTAAGTGGCCGCGCCGGAACGGTAGAAGAATACAAAGATATTGACGGACATGTGGTATTAAAACGAGTGTATAATTATACTACAGCCGATCAGGTATTATCAACTTATTATGTGTATGATGATTTGGGCCGCCTGGCTTTTGTATTGCCGCCCGCCTCGGGTGCTGATGGTGCAGGCACTATCGTCCAGGCCACGCTGGATAATTTATGTTACCAGTATCAGTATGACGAACGCGGTCGCCCGGTTCAAAAAAAGCTGCCCGGCAAGGGGTGGGAGTATACCGTATTTAACACGATGGACCAGCCGGTAGCCACGCAGGATAGTTTGCAGCGGGCAGCCAAAAACTGGATTTTTACCAAATATGATTCCCAGCAACGAGCGGTAATTAGCGGGATATGGAACAACGGCGGCACGGCGGTAACACGGGCAAGCTTGCAAGGCACACTTACCAGCATCACTACCAACCTGTACGAAGCTGCGGTAAACACCGGCAACGGCTATACCAATGTAGCCTGGCCCACCAGCAATGTAACGGCAACGCTTAATACCAGCTATTTTGATAGTTACGCCAATATACCCGGTTTCCCGGCAGCCTACAGCTCTCCGACCGGCGCCGACCTGGCAACCCGTGGACAGGCAGTAGCTAATAAAACGGCCGTACTAAATACCCCCACCGACCAATTATGGAAAGTAAGCTATTACGATAACTGGGGCCGTAGCCTTAAAGCTTATGCGCAGCATTACCTCGGCGGGACATCAGCATACAGCACCAATAATTACGATGCAATAGGCTCCACTTACGATTTTAGCAATGCGCCGACCACTGTTACCCGGCAGCATTTTACAAGTGCCAGCACAACCACCCCGCTCGTAACCATTGCTAACCAGTATTTATACGACCACGCGGGCCGCAAGCTAAAAAGCTGGGAACAGATAACCAATGGCACTACGGCAACAACCAGAACCCTGCTCTCGAAAATTGATTATAACGAAGTGGGCCAGGTACTCACCAAGCATTTGCACAGTACCGATAGCGCAAGCTATTTGCAAAACATTACTTATAATTATAACGAACGCGGTTGGTTGTTGGGCAGCACGGCGCCGCTATTCTCGATGCAGCTGCAATACAATACTGGGACCAATAAACAATATAACGGCAATATTGCCTACCAGTATTGGCAAACCACATCGTTAAGCGACAGCTATACCTATACGTATGATAAACTGAACCGCCTGATGGGTGGCGTATCAGGGGATAATTATAAGGAAAACGGAATTGCTTACGATGTAATGGGCAACATCACCGCCCTAAGCCGCTACCAGGCAGGTACCTTAATTGATAACCTAACTTACACCTATAGCAGCACTAACCAGCTACAAAACATAGTAGACAACAGCGGCGATGCCGGCACTTACGGACTGGTAAACGGAACAACCACTTATAGCTACGATGGTAACGGCAATTTGTTAAGCAATGCCAATACGGTAAATGCCGGGCAAAACAAAAGCTTTACTTATAACTTGTTGAATTTGCCGCTGGTGGCAACATCAACGCTGGGGGTAGCTACATTTACTTATGATGCTACGGGGAATAAGTTAAGAAAATCATCAGTAACGGGAGGGGTAACCACAACAATTGACTACATTAGTGGCATACAATACAAAAACAGCACCACAGCTGTTGATTTTATACAAACCGAAGAAGGCCGGGCAACGCCAGCCACCTCAACCACTTACGATTATACCTACTATTTAAGCGACAACCTCGGCAACACGAGGGTAACTTTTGGCACCAAAACAGGTGCAACGGCAATTTACCAAACAGATGATTACTATCCGTTTGGCTACGAAATTTCGAGAGGCAGTTCAGTAAGCCCGAAAAATGAATATCTTTACAATAAAAAAGAGTTACAGGAGGAGTTTGGAGAATACGATTACGGCGCAAGGTTCTATGATCCGGTTGTTGCAAGGTGGAACACTATCGATCCAATGGCACCCAAAATAGGCAGTATTTCACCCTACTCTTTTTCTTTTAATAACCCTCTGCGGTTTATCGACATTGATGGGATGTTGCCAGAAGAAATCTTGACCAAGCATTCAAGATACGATTTTAATACGCAGCAGATTTCGTATTACTATACTGTTAATCCTGGAGTTGCGAGTTTTTTATCGGGGGCATTGGGCATTTCTCGTAGTGCAATATTAAATACTTCATGGAATGAAAGTGGGATGGTTTCACTTATTGGCGCACAGGCTATTACCATCGGGGGCAATGTTTATTTTAGTCACGCGATGGCAGATGATAATAACGTTGGTTCTTGGGTAAGTTTCATAGGGCATGAAAGTACACACAGGAGTGATGTCGAATCACAGGGGGGATTTAGTTTTTATAGTAATTATCTATCGGATGCAATGCATAACGAATATCGAGATATTCCTGCAGAGCAAAAAGCCTTTGCAAATGGAGACCAACTTGATACTTTTTTTCAAGACGCACGAAACGTCAGCGACTTTAATGCGATTTTATATAACAACAAATCAAGTGATAAAACTAAATCTAATCAACTTGAAGCATTAGGAATAGAAAGAATTCAGATCCCAGGACTTGAAAAACTAAGCAGTGGTCTAAGTCAAGGCCTAAGTGATCTTTCAAAAGATAAAAGTGTTTCGAAAGATTTGTTAAATGCTGTAAAGGATATAAAAAAAGGCATTGATGGTGCGATTGAAAACAATAAAAAGAAAGTAAAAGATCTTAGAAATAGTAATTAGCATATGAATAATAAATCAAAACACATATATGCGAGACAAAGGGCTCTAAATTCCCCGATTTTGTTAGAATGCTTATTATTCGTTCTATTTTTGATTTTGTCTTCGTGTGATCCAGCAGTCACAATTGAATATAAGATCGAGAATCACACGGCAAAGCCGTTGATAGTCAAATCTCAATTTATGTTCTCGTCCACAAATGACACCTCGTATAGGATAATTTCTATTTCTTCAAATTCTAATAAAGTGATAAATGCAGAAATACATTTAGGGACAATAGATATAATAAATGCACGTAGGGATTCCATGACGTTTTCGAAATTAGTTATTGAACAAGACGGGAAGATATCCAACTATAATATTAAAGATAAAAAACAATGGATATTAATAAAAGGTAACGATCGAAAAAACACATACCTGTTAGTTGTCGACTCTAATTTCTTCAAGCACTAACCCGCTGGGGCTGACTAGAAGGGTTAAAAAAAGCACAACCTCGCGCGAGTCTGTCGGGCAAAGGCAAGAGCGCAATGGCGACTCGTGATTTAGGAACGAAAAGTAAGTAAAGAGACAAAGCCTGGCCATTAGTGCCGGGCTTTGCTGTTTTATAATGCGGCCACGTTCTTTTGGAAGAAGTCTTTAACCTGCGTCTCCACGGAGACAACGCGCTAAAACGTGCGAATATTCGTACAGCAGTTAAACCGATTACTGGCGTGTTTTCGTTTTTCAGTGGCAGATGCGAGGAGCGGTTTGTACTTGGTTTTATTCGGTATGGCACCATTCCAAACTTCCAATGGCGAGTAGCCATACAGACTATCATGGTATTGGTTATTATAGGCTTCAATTAAGCGGGGCAATGCAGTAACCAATGCCTGGTGGCTGGCAATTTTTTTGCCTTGCAAAAATTCATTTTTGAACTTTTTGTGGAGGGCCTCAACAACATTATTTGCCTGTGGTATATCAACGCGGGCAATTACTTTTGTTATGATGGGAGCTTCGGTTTGCAGGTAAGTGTCCAACTCGCCTTTGTTTTCGCGGCCATTATCGGTTATTAGTTTTGCTGGTTTATTGAGAATATATTGTTTAGCCACACTCTCAATATTGTTCTTTATAAATTTGGCCGTGGGAGTTGTGCTGGCTTCACCGCTTAGTATAAATTTGGAGAAATTATCTTCTACAAAAGAGAGATAACTTGTTTTGTCATCGGCCGTGGTAACATAGGTAATATCCGTATGCAATATTTCGGCAACGGCAGAGGCTTTAATGCCATTGGCGTTTTGTTTGGTCTTTTTTATTACTGGCCTTTTGTGGTAGCCCATCAGCCTGCAATATTTATAAAACACCGTTTTGGAGAACATTGCAGCGCCATCGCGTATTAGTTTCCAGTACACCGTAGCCCTACTTAAAAACTGAAACTCAATATTCTCCATATAGGTTTTAATAACTTTTACGTTTTCGTCAGTAAGCTGGGTTGGGAACTTCTTACGGCATAGCTTTAATAAAGATGCAGCGCAATCTGCATGGTTTTTTCAGGCGTGGTACTGATGGCCGCTAATGCCTAAATATCTGCATAGTTCAGGAATGCTAAATGTGCTTTTTAGCCGATCAATTGCCTCCAGGATTAGGTGCTTACTTTTTGTAAGCAATTGCTTTTTTAGCCCACTGCCATCAATAATCTTTTGGTATAATCGGATAACCTCCGAATGAGCCGAAGATAAAGTGACTAAGTTATTTCTATCGGTAAAGATTTCTGCATATTCAAGGCTTTTTCGCTCAAAATCAGCCAAAATGAAGCTCTCATCCATCGCAACTTGTTGTTTAAGCCAGGTATGTTTGGTAGACCGTGGAATATTTTTTGCTATATCCGGCGGCAGTACACCTTTTTGACAGCAATATTTTGTAAAAGATGAATAAGTACGCTTTTTACGCACAAGGCAAGTATCAGGCATGGTTTAGGTATTTTTCAGCAGGGAAAAATACAAAATATTCACCTACTGAAAACTATTACTCATCTGAAACAATGGCAAATACATTGCAATTAAAATAACCCCAACTATAAAACCTAAAAAAATGATGATTAAGGGTTCCATCATGCTGCTTAGCGTGGAGGTTTTGTATTCCACTTCTTCAATGTATTGTTCAGATATTTTGCCAAAAAAGTAATCAAGCTGGTTGGTTTCTTCGCCTACTTTTACCAGTTGTATCATTTTGGAGGGGGATACAATCTGATTATGCAGCAACTCATACTCGGCCCGAGGTGCCACCGGTACAAGATTCGCTGATTCATATCAACCAGTTTATTATTCAAAAACTCAATTTTGAGGGTAGCTTTTTTGCATTAACTAAAGTGCTTAATCAGTCACAGGCCACTAATGGAATTGGAATGGTGCGCGCTGCGGGTTATAAAGCGCCATTGGGCTACGGGTAAAAAGCTTTAAGCTTTCGTATAATGTAATAATAAAGTTACAAATTTCAATTATTAAACAATTAAATATATTTTAACATTGCGCCCGAATTAAATGTACTTACCGAAGCCGGTGTTATCACAAAGCGAATGAAATATACTTAACCTCTTAACAGCAAATACTCAACCCTTTCTATAAACTAATAATCAATTGCCGCTTCGCAGCAGCATGGTATTGTTTTACCCTTTTTTAATGAACATACTTTAATCCCTTGTTTTCTTAAACTATTAATTATGAAAAAAATTTATTTGACCCTCATTATTATTTTCTCGGCTTTTCAATTAACATTTGCGCAATGGTCAACAGTGTCCAGTAACACTACCACTTTAAATAATGTTGGTATTGGTCTCACTCTACCGCTCGCTCCATTCCATATTTCAAGTGCGCAATATATCCCTGCTACAACAGGCAATACACAAAACAGTGGTTTCAGACTTGGAGCTTCGCCTGCTACCAATTTGGTGCTTGATGCGGGGTTGAATGCCGTCACAAATGTTTATACCTGGTTGCAAAGCCGAAATCAATCGGATTATAGCTCAAACTATACGCTTGCATTAAATCCAAATGGCGGCAACGTTGGAATAGGTACCACTACTCCACAAACAAAATTAGATGTTGAGGGTGGAAGTGCAACGGTATATAACACAGGTGCCGCAAGTCAGGTGCAAGTTGGCTCAAGCACGACCGGAAAGACGTACATAACTTTAAAGACTTCGGCTGACGCAGCAGGATATGGCATTGTCCAAACAATATCGCAATCAGGGTCAACATACGGAAATACTGTCATTAATCCTACCGCTGGAAATGTATTGATCGGGAAAACCAGCCAGGCAAATACTTCCTACTTATTGGATGTTGCCGGTTCAGTAAGGTCAAATTCCGTTGTGGTTAACAGCACAGGCGCCGATTTCGTTTTTGAACCGTCTTACGGTTTAACGCCGCTTTCAATCCTAAAAACTTATATTGATTTGAATCATCATTTGCCCGAAATTCCATCGGCAAAGGAAATGCAAACAAATGGCTTGAATGTAGGCGATAACCAAATAAAATTGCTGCAAAAGGTGGAGGAACTTACGTTGTATTTAATTGAGAAGGACAAGGAATTAAAAGCAGAACAAGCCAAAAGCAAGGAACAAGAGAACAAATTAAATGCTCAGGAAAATAAGTTGAGTACACAACAGCAGCAGTTAGACCTAATGAAACAACAAATTAGTGCAATTGCAAAACAACTGCATCAATAAAAATTGCTCGAAGAAATATTACATCCTAATAAGTAAATTATGACAAAGAAACTAATCTTGCTGCTTATTGTGTGCGCGAGGCTATTTTATTCGGTATCATACGCGCAATCAATTGCAGATATTAATAGCCCAAAGATATTACCGCCCTTTCCGGATGCTGCTGCTTTGGGAAAATATGCGCAAATACCGGTGGACAAAAGTACAGGGATACCGAGTATATCTATACCATTATATGAAATCAAAACATCACGTTTTACATTACCCATATCACTGTCATACCATGCATCCGGCGTTAAAGTTGATGAAACTGCGTCATGGGTAGGGTTAGGCTGGTCTTTAAATGCCGGAGGGGTTGTTTCCAGGAGTATTATTGGAGTGGCCGATGACGGCCCGGCTGGGTTTTTAAATATTCCCATCCCGACAGCGCAAACCCTGTTTAATAATTTCCACGCCGACAGTTTGTATATGGAGAATGTTGCTTCCAATATTTCAGACTCTCAGCCCGATAATTTCTTTTACAATTTCGCAAATCAATCAGGAGCGTTTGTATTTGATGCGGTTACCAAAGCACCTATATTAATACCTTATAAGCCCTTGAAAATAGCTTTTACGCCCGGCACACTTACTGCTGCCAGTGCTTTTACTATTTTAGATGAACAGGGTAATCTGTTTTATTTTAACGATACCGAGATCTCGTATAGTGGCGCTACCAATGGTGCGACAGGCATAACCAGTTGGTATTTGAGCAAAATGATATCTGCCGATAAATCTGACACTGTCAAATTTTCCTACACCCAAGACCCTGCAATTTTTACAGATAACTCATACAGTTTTTCGCAAAATATAGGACCATTAGGCGCAAATGGTGCTTTATGGAATTTAGTCTCAACTACAAATACTTCCCATGGCACCCAGATACACCTGAGCAGTATTCAGTTTAGGGGCGGAAAAGTAGATTTTATTTCCAAAACTGGCAGAAAAGATAATGGTCAGGTATCCCTTGATTCGGTTATCGTATCAAATTACGATTATAACCTGAAAAAATATAACCGGCTAAAAAGTTTTAACATGATCGCTGGCTATTTTCACACAACAATTCCTAATCCACCCCTTCCTTATAATGCCAATCACGACAGCCTCAGTATGTACCGGCTGAGGCTCGATGGCGTATCAGAGAATGATCAGAATAAGGTGTCCATTAAAACACATTCGTTTATCTATAATTCAACAATGTTGCCGCCACTTCATAACTTCGGGCAGGATACTTGGGGATATTATAACGGTGTATGGAGTAATCAAACCCTTTTAAGAACGCAGCAGGTTGTGAGTTCCAATGGCAATCAAGCTACCGGTTCCCAGCAAAATGTGGTTTATACCATTGCTGGTGGCGGTTTGGGTGCAGATCGCAGCGTATCGCCAACTTCCATGCAAGCAGGGATACTTCAGCAAATTACCTATCCTACTAAAGGATATTCAGTGTTTACCTATGAACCCAACCAATACATAGCACCGGCAGTAACCACCGTTGCCCCTTCGGCTACTTCAGTTGGTGTTTTTCAGGATACGAGTTTCGTGAGTTTTACGCCGGCATTTGCTAACCCGGCCCAAACCAGTGGGCAATTAATTTTCCATATCCATATTACAAAAAACGTTCAAACTTCCTTTGTACGTATAAACCAGGGCAGCACTAACATTTACACCTATAATGGTAACTCAACCACTGATGTAGATACAGACGTGCCACTAACCGTAACAGCTGGCGTTACCTATCAACTGATGGCAGTATCTTACGATAGTATTGATAAAACAATCGTTAGTACGTTGCCCGTTTCTGCTATCAGTACCACTTTTTCGGTGACCGGCGCGCCGGTACTTAATAATGTCGGCGGGCTGCGTATCAGGTACATTAAGAATTATGACAACACCGGCGCTGCCATTTCCACCGAAACCTATAAATATGGAAACGGCGAATCGGGAGGTGGTGTTTTTCTATCATCTTCATCATTACTGGTGCAGGAGAGCCAACATTATTATCAATTTCCGTATGGCAACAATGGTCAGCCCTCTTTACAAACAGAAAGTACATTTAGCAATAGTTCCATTTACGCGCTGTCGTCGTTAAGCGGTAGCCCGGTGGCTTACGACTGGGTTACCGTTTATCATGGCGATACTATAAGAAACGCCGGAAAAAGTACATATCAATACACCATTACACCCGACAGCATTTTAAGTTATACAGAGCCTCCCATCAATCCGCCAACGCCGCAAACAGCGTATGACTCAGTAACTCGTAAATATTTTTTGGGTTGGGGAACAGATCCCGATGGAAGAGGTGGAGTAAACGGTATTAAGCCAATCCCCCGTTTATGGCAAAATGGCGAACCCATTGCCGAAACTCATTACGCCAACAACGGCAGTGGTCAATATACTGCCGTGCAATCAAAGACTACCAAATACAATTTATTTTTCAGGTCTGCCGGCCGTGGCCTTTTTTTACAGTTTTTGCTTGAATTCAGTGGCGCACCGCGCAGTAGCTATAATATGTATATGAATAGTAACGATTTTGATTTTTACGATTACCCGATATCCAACGGCAGCCGGCTTCCTACACAAACTATCACCACTAACTACGGAACCGATGGCACGGCGTTAACGGATACGACAAAGTATTATTACAATAACCTTTCCCACATGTATCCCACTAGCATACGTAGCTACAATGGCAAAGGAGATTCGCTACTGAAACAGGTAAAATATCCGCAGGATATGGTTGCTGCGGGATTAGACCCGACCGGCATATACGCAGCCATGGTTTCAGCCAATATTATTAGTCCGGTTATCCAATTCACCGATTCGAAAAACGGCACCCAAATGGAACAATCGGTTACCAATTATGCCAGTACGAGTGGTATTATTAACCCCTCAACGGTATCATTGCAGGTAATGGCTAATACAGCCGAAACACGGCTCAATTATCAAAAGTACGATAGTGGTAACGGGAACCTGCTCACGGTATCCAAGCAAGGGGGGCCACCCGTCAGTTATATTTGGGGATATAATGGCGAATACCCAGTTGCCGAGGTTAAAAACGCCCTGGCGAAAAACATTTTTTACGAAAGTTTTGAAGACGGCAATGGCAACAGTACCGGCAATGATGCCAAAAGCGGCTTTTATAGTCATACCGGGACTTATTCAAAAACCTTAGGATCAATTACACCATTAGACAATGGGAGTTACATGCTTACTTACTGGCAGAAGTCAGGTTCGGCTTGGAGCTTTGTATCTAATCCGGTAACGGTAAGCGGCGGAACGTATCCAATAACTTTAAGCGGGCAAGTGGATGATATCCGCTTTTACCCCGCGAACGCCTTGATGACCACCTATACGTATGACCCCACTGTAGGCGTTACGAGCGTTACCGATGCAAAAAACCAGGTTACTTATTATGAATACGACTCGTTTTTACGACTGTTGAACATAAAAGATAAGGATGGCAATATTGTTAAAAGCTTTTGTTATAACTATGCCGGGCAGGCAACAGGTTGCAGCGTAAATCCATTGCTGCCGCCACCAACGCCTACGTATGCTTTTACGCTTACCAACAGTACTGGTGTAAGCGGCTTTGTGGCAGCATTTTCAGGCGGTGTGGGCAACTTTAACTTTCCAGCCACGGGCAGCACCACGGTCAATGTCCCGGCGGGCAGCTATACCGTAACCATCAATCCGGTTAATGGCCCGGTAAACCGGAAATTTTTATTGGGTGCAAGGGCTCCGATAACTGCTCCGGGCTACGCTTTTACCAATGTAATTGTGGCCCCAACAGGTACCGAAACACCGTTAATAATTCAAAACCCTTAAACCGCCTGTACCATGAGTATTTTAGTACATATTATAAAAAAAATAAAACAGGGCAACGCAGGCAAATGCTTGCTGTTTGCCTGTGCAGGTATTTTTGGCAGCGCACTTTATACGCAATGCTACGCACAAACCAATGGCCCGCTCACGCTCTCGTCGCCAGCTACAACGGGCGATTATAGCAGTAATACCAGCATTACATTTAGCTATCCGTTTACCACTACAGGGCCATTTACCGCAACTATACAATCAATTGATTGTATACCGCTTACTACCAATCCCACGGCATCGCAAAACTTTGTGATGACCACAGTTCCCCGCATATTTGGCTATACAGCCGCAAGTCAGCTTAGCGGACAGGGAACCTGCCAGGTTACACAAACCATTCAGTATTTCGATGGCATTGACCGGCCTATACAAACCGTGCAGGTTAAAGGCTCACCTTTCGGTAACGATGTAGTGCAGCCTATAGCTTATGACCAGTTTGGCCGTGAGGCTACTAAATACCTGCCTTATGCACTAACTACCGGCGCTAACGATGGCAGTTATAAAACAAATGCACTTATCCCCGGCGCGGGGCAGGCTAAGTTTTATACAATACCACCTATTGGCGTAACTGCAATTAGCACACCGCAAGCGGAATCAAACCTTGAACTATCACCGTTAAACCGATCGTTGGAGCAGGGCACCACGGGCGATGCATGGCAGCTAACCGGTACCGTTAACCCAAGCGGTGTTACAGCGGGTCACACCACAAAAACGCTCTATTCTTTAAATGATAGCACTACTTACTGGGCTAAACAATATGCAATAAATATTGACGGGAGCGGTAACCGCACCTTGTTGTACCAAAAAACCTATAGTCCTAATCAATTGGATGTAACCATTGTTAAGGATGAAAACTGGCCGAGCCAACTGAACGGCGATCTCCGGCTTAACACTACAGAAACCTATACTGATAAATTGGGACACGTTGTATTAAAACGCAGATACAATTTTACCAATGCTATACAGGTGCTGAGTACTTATTACGTTTATGACGATCTGGGCAATTTGTGCTATGTGTTGCCGCCTGGCGCAAACCCTGATGCAGGACTCACCAGCGCCAACAACCAAACAGTGCTGAATAACTTGTGTTACCAGTACCAATATGATAGCCGCGACCGCATAACGGGCAAAAGGATACCAGGCAAAGACTGGGAGTATACGGTTTACAACAGTTTGGACCAGCTGGTTTTAAGCCAGGACGCCATCCAGCGCACTAACAACCAATGGACGGTTACCAAGTACGATGCTTTCGGTCGGCCTATCATGGCCGGCTTGTGGAGCGCAGGTTCGGCAATACCTTTAGCCACCCTACAGGCCAGCATTTATTCCGCAGCACAATGGGATACCAGGGATTATACCAATAATATAACGGGTTATAATATAACCAGCTACCCCACAATAACAACTATACTTTCGATAAGCTATTACGACAATTATAATAATATACCGTCCATGCCAGTAGCGTACGTTGCCCCAACAGGGTATAACGCCACGCCAACGGGAATGCCTACCGCAACAAAAACCGCTGTACTAAATACGCCCAGTGATATGCTTTGGAGCGTTTTATATTATGATGGACTGGGCCGCAATATTAAAACATATAAGCAGCATTACCTTGGAGGCGCAGTCAACACCGGTAATTACGACGCAGTTGTGAGTACCTATGATTTTACCAACGCCCCAACCACAACAACGCGGCAGCATTATACCAACGCTAGTACAACAGTACCACTAGTAACCATAGCCAACCAATATCTATATGATCACATCGGGCGCAAACTAAAAACCTGGGAACAGATAATCAACGATACAACGGCGACCACCAAAACCCTGCTCTCGAAAATAGATTATAACGAAATGGGACAGGTACTGACAAAGCATTTACACAGTACCGACAGTGTTAACTTTTACCAAAACATTGTTTATAGCTATAACGAACGCGGCTGGCTGGTTAGTAGCAGTGCACCCCTATTTGCGATGCAACTCTATTACAACACTGGCACTAATAAACAATACAACGGCAATATAACTTACCAATATTACGGCACCCCAGGGAACCTGAACACCAGTTTTACCTATTCATACGATGCGCTTAACCGCCTGACAAGCGGCGTGGCCAGCGATGGCTACACCGAAAATGGTATCACGTATGATGTGATGGGAAATATTACTGCCCTAAACCGCTACCGGAGTGGTACTCTTATTGACCAGTTGAGCTACAATTACATCAACACCGGTGGCTATAATACCAACCAACTGCAAACAATAACAGATTTGAGCGGTAATAATGCAGGCATTAAAGCCTCGACAACAGGTTTAGCCTATAGCTACGACTCAAATGGCAACGTAACCGTTGACCCGAGCAGGAATACAGGGACAGTTAGCATTGGCTACAACATGCTAAACCTGCCACAAACCATAACGGGTGCCAAAACGATTACCTACACTTATGATGCGGCTGGCGATAAACTGCGGCGAGTAAGCCCAGCGACAGGAAATACTGATTATATTATTGGCATTCAGTACGATGGCGGCGCATTAACCTTTATTCAAACTGAAGAAGGCAAGGCTATCCCCAACGGACATACAGCTTATAATTTTGAGTATTACCTTAGTGATAACCTTGGGAATACAAGAGTAACATTTGACACAGCGCCCGGCTCCGTAAACCCCAAACAACAGGATGATTATTATCCGTTTGGTATGGAAATACAACGTGCTGGAAGTGGAACAAAAAATGAATATCTTTACAACAAAAAAGAGTTACAGGAAGAATTGGGCCAATACGACTACGGCGCGCGGTTTTATGATCCCGTGATTGCAAGGTGGAATACGGTGGACCCGCTATCGGAAATCAGCAGAAGATGGAGTCCTTATAACTATGCGGAGAATAATCCTATCAGATTCACTGATCCTGATGGAACGCATATTGTTTACTATGCCAATGGAACTTCAGGTTTCTCCAATGATGAAGATGATGATGTTCCTGTAAAAAAGAAAAAGAAGCAAGTCCAATCAAACACTACAGCTCAAGCAGACGCAACTAAAACTGACAAATTCGCAACATATTCGCACATAAAACGAGGATCATATACTAAAGCACAATTGATTTCTATGTTAAAGTATTTGGATAGTTTGGTGCCACAAGGGGGGGCTAAAGATTCGAATGTTGGCAGTGGTATTACAAGTGTAAATGTAGGAAATACGGCCGCAGTTGATGCAGACAAAAGGCCAAACTCGAGTCATACAAAAGAAGACTATCATTTCGATGATATTTCTGCTTTAACTAAATACGCAAGTTATTCTTCTTCGTCAACAGCCGATGAAATTAAAAGTTTTTCCTTATTTAGTAACTTTATTAAGGGACTCGATAAAACAAAAAAAACATATGATGCCTACGATTCCTTTCCGCCTGAAGACGATAAGAAATCCCAAATGGGACAAGGACTGCGCAAATCTACACTAACAGGTTTAGTAATTGATGACAAAACGGGAGACACACTCACTCAAAAACAGTTTGAAAAACGTCCAGGCCCCAATAGTGCAACTGGGCTATATTTTAATCCAACTAAAGGCACATTAACAACGATACCTGAGGAGTAAACAAAATAAGTTATGAAAAGATATAGAACATTTTTATTGATTTTAGCATTGTTAATAGTTGTCCTATTTAACACGCAGAATATTTACAAAGCATATATTTATTTATTTAAAGTAACCACAGTAATTAAACAATATAATAACAAAGGACAATACGATGGTGAAGTTGTATCATATGTGAGAGGGCGTGTCAATTCCAGAGAAAATTTTAGCAATGGCGTAAGAGAGGGGTGGACAAGGTACTATTTTGAAAATGGACAGCTAAAAAATGAAATATTCTTTAACCATGACCACGTAAATGGCATTGAAAAATATTTTTTCATTAATGGCAATATAAATTACACCATGATTTGGGATAATAATTTGCGATCCAAAGGCGAATATTACAATCCTCAAAATGGTGGATTGAAGACTTATGTTCAATTCGATAAGAATAGTACCGAAATAGTATCTTATGTCCAATACAATCAATTTAAGAAAATAAGTAAGACAATAGGAAATGTTTTTAGTGACAATATTTATTCGAAGCTTAATGGCAGTGATTCCACAGTCTTTTTACGGAATAGCACGTCATATTCCAATGTTAAGGACTTATATATAACTGTTGCTACGCCACCTGGTTTGACTCCGCAAATTGAAGCAAATATTAACAATATCAAATACACAAACTTAGCCGTCAAGAGCAGTCCACTAATAATCCCGAATCTCTTTACTAAAGAAGGTGATTTTTCAATTACAATATCTGGGAAATTAATAGATTCCAACAAAAAGACTATTAAAACAGATAGTTTAGATATACGTATTAAAGTAGTTCGATAAAATTCCGGCGCGAGTATCGGGGGCGCGGAAAAACGTTGTGCTACTCGCGCTAAATGAAACGAGAAGTATATCAAGAGGCAGAGTCCAAAGCATATAAATGGTGCGTTTTTTAAGCATATTTAGTCGGGAAAAAGCCAAAGGAGCAAGGGGCCTAATGCCCATAAAACGATAAGCTGCAAATAAAATAATGCCTAAAAAGCCAGATTTTCAAACCTACTGAAAACTATTACTCATCTAAAAAAGCAGCAACATCGAAATCAAAATAACCAGATGTCCGTAGTTTACGTGGAATGCTGTTCGAAGCTTTTAGCCTCGGATAAACTAAGCCTGTAGTTTGTAACTAGAGGAGAGAACGAGAAGTAGTTTAATGAGACAAAGCCTGGTAAAAAATTTTGCCGGGCTTTGTTTATAATTTGGCTTCTGAATGTCTCTTATTTAATAAAGGCTATTATGCAGATGATTTCATTATAAAAAAATGATTTATATTATTGATTGTCGAATAGGTACTATATTAACCAATGATTAAATATTAATTATTTGACTATCAATTATTTAGCACTATTTCATAATATTCCGTGTTTGATGTTCCGAAAAAAATGCAAATTGCTCTCAGGATGGGCGTTTTTGCAGCGTTAAACGCATAAAATAGATGCCAGATCTCACTTTTTTTATAAAAACACGTTGTTTGGACCGGTTGATTTTCAGCGCATTGGCAAATATTAGCCAATGATCAAAATGCAAATGATTGATTATTAGTTGTTTAATTGTTTTAAACAATTGTCCGCTGTGTAAAAGTGGAACGCTTGGTTAAAAGAGCTAATTTCGGATCGCTAACTTAGCAGGAAATTAGTCCTTGCCCTATAGTAATAACCGTAAAACCTACTGAAAACTATTACTCATCTGAAACAACGGTAAATACATCGCAATTAATATAACGCCAACTATAAAACCCAAAAAAATGATAATCAAGGGCTCCATCATACTGCTTAGCGTGGAGGTTTTGTATTCCACTTCTTCAATATATTGTTCGGATATTTTGCCAAAAAAGTAATCGAGTTGGTTGGTTTCCTCGCCTACTTTTACCAGTTGTATCATTTTAGAGGGATACACTTTAAACTGCTGCAAACTTTCGTGCAGGGATTTGCCGTTCATTATATCATCCTCCACTTTCTGTAAAGACGATTCAATGGGATAATAACGGATCATCTGCCGTATCAAAGCAATAGCCCGTAACAATGGGAGTTTTGCGCTTATGAGCAGCCGCATAGAATTACAAAAGCGGGCCAAATATATTTTTTGCACCAGATTGCCAATAAGCGGCGTACGCAATAATATTTTTGAGAACACCTCCCTAAACTTTTCGGTTTTTCGGGTAAAAAGGATAAACCCAACTATAAAAGCAACAAAGATAATAAACCGCCAAAAGTTGCTTTCCATGGCATTGGAGACACCGATAATTTTTTCAGTTATCCAGGGTAAATGCCCGCCAAAGCGTTTAAATACATCGCCAAACATGGGCACTACAAACTTCAGCATAAAAAAAACCGCACCTAACGAGGTAGTAAGTACCACGCAGGGGTAAGTGAGAGCTGATACTATTTTGCGGCGCTGCTTTATTTTGTTTTGGTAAAACTTGGCCAAATCGCTCAGTACCTCTATCAGCTTCCCGGTTTCCTCGCCAATTTGCAAACTATACACTTCGTATAAACTAAATTTCCCGGTTTGCTGCAAGGCTTGAGAAAATGTGGTGCCGCCCAAAACGCTATCCTGTATATTTTTATACAGTTCTTTGTCCTTTGGCTTTTGCTGGTCGGCGGTAATGAGTTCAAAGCTGCTTTTGAGGTTAATACCCGCTTGCAGCAGCGAGCTTAATTCCAGGTACAGGTATTCTTTCTTTTTATCGGGTAGTTCCTTGTTGCCAAAACTAATGTCGCGGTTTAAAAGCGCCGCAAGTCCGCCGCTGCTGTCATCTGCATTTGATGGCTTGACCACCTTTTTATTTTCGTACCTGCTTAAATCAATTGATGGCATTGGGGTTTCTTTGTATCAGGTTTACGGAACTGTATAATTTATGGTAATGGCAGGGGAATTTTTCGGTTTGAAAAATCAGCATAAAGCTGATATCATCTATCCGGTTGTTTTCTTCCGTTTCCTGTATTTCGTTTACCGGCGTATTTTCAAATGTAGTATTCACACTCTGCGTTTGTACTTTAAAGGTATCAATCCGGGCGGCATCTCGGATAATAAAATTGGTTGTAAATTCATAATTTACTATTTTGTCATCGCTGGTTAAAACTATACCTTTTTCGTTTTTTATAACGGTTTGCGCTTGCTCAAAATCGCGGGTCAGCAGATGATCCAGGGTAACTAAAACGGCCACATCCTCATTTTTTGTGGTAAAGGAATGATACGATTTCAGCACAATGGAGTAAGATGTATAGGCAATGCCAATGAGCAAGCCGGCAATCAGCATGGTTATCGTTACCTCCATTATGGTAAATGCTTTAACCCTGTGTTTGTTCATGGCTGGTTAATAATTACTTTTTGTAATTCGGCAATTTTTTGCTGGTTAATGTCGTACGCCGTTAAATGTATTTCGGTTAAATTACTTTCGCCATTGTAAGGTTTGGCTTCCTGTTCAACTCTGAAATCGTCGATATTAAAAGTTTGCGTAGTATTATTGGCCGTATGTTCTGCATTCAGCATTGTTTCGCGCAATAAAGCTTGCGCCCTGATTTTTTTTGCAGATAACGACAAGCGCAACACATTGCTAAAAATCATCATAGCGATGCCAAAAACGGTTACTATGATGATCATTGATATTACCACCTCCATAATGGTAGAGGCCCTTACCCGGTTATTTAATTTGCTTCCAGCCATTGTAATACTTTTTTTTGTTTGGCAGCCACCGGCATTAATCCGCTGGTTAAATAATAGGGCGACAATGCTTTTGCATCAATGGTGGCATTAATCAAATAGTTTTCAAACCTTGTAAATGAGTTTTGGTATAAAAACCGGCTGGTAAAAGCGCTGCCATCTATTTCAACGCCGTCCTTTAATTCCAGTATCCCCTGGGCATACACCTGCCCGGTAATTTTTACTTTTTTCATTAGTGAAATTAGGGGTTTTACGGAACTTTCGACTTTCTCGTATGTAAATATAATCCCATTAAAGATGGTGTTTTCGCCAATCGATATTTTTGCCTGCGAAGCAACAATGGGCGTTTGAAGGCGAAACAGTCCCAAACAGGAAGGGTAATCAAACCGGCAGTTCTCCTCAACTTTAATTGAATCGGTAGCAAAAAGCTGGCAATTACCATGAAAGCCACTTTTTACGATTATTGATTTTGCAAAAACCAGCGTATTTTTTAATACTGCGGTGCTGTCAATAATCAGTGTTGTATCCGAAAATAATAGCACGTTGCCGTTGATGTAAATATCACTAACCGTTTGAATTTGCTTTTTGAAATTAACCACACGGGCCGGTTTTAAAAACGATGCGGTAACTGAATCGTTTTTCGGCAAAGTGCGGCCGTTGGCTTGTTGGCTAAAGTAATGCTGTAACTCGGTTATTTTCGTTTCATCCAAAATAGGCAGCTTTTTGTCGCTGGTATGTCGGGTGCCGATTATTAACCGCCTATCGCCGGTATAGGCTTTATTATCAACATAAGCCTGCTGCACACCCGCTTTGGGGATGTAGGCATCACCCAGGATCGTGGTTTTTCCACTCAGCGAAAAAGGACGGTCTTCATCAATTAAATATAAGGCAGCCCACTTGGTGGAGTCGATGCTGTTGGCGATGGAAAGGATTTTAAATAGTGTATCCCGCTGGCTAAATGCTTTGACTATGCCAATATCATACAATCCCCAGGAAATCCGTTTAAGGGTAACAGAGTCTTCGTCATTGGCAAACAGGCTGAATGTTTTTTCCTGCGAATACGGAATATCAGCACCGGCCAGCAAAATATTAATTCCGGATGAAAGGTTATTTTCCAGTTTTTCGTACCGGAATTTCTTTTGGTATTCCGTTTTATAAAAATAAGCCGCAACAATGAGCGCAGCGCAAAGCAAACCGATTACTAAGGCAATAATGATAACAATATAAAGGGCCGAGCCTTTGAGCATAATGAATGATAATCCGCAATTATTGTTTAGTTTTTTTGATGAGAGAATCCGCTGGCTGATCTTTTGGTTTTCTTTTAAAAACATTCAGTTTATCCCAAAATGACACCGTGCTTACTGTAACTATTGCACCGTTTTTCCAGGTTGATTGAGCCGATAGGGTGCCATCTTCGTTCCAGCTTTTCCAAACGCCGTCTTTTAAGCCTTTTTTAAAAACGCCTTGTTGTTTCAGGTTTTTGTTTAAATAAAATTCAGCGTACTGACCATTCAACAATTTCCCGCTAAAACCACCCTGCGAGGAATGGATTTGATTGGCATCATACCAATAATAAAACAGATTGGACTTAATATCCGGACTGGACTTCAGCGGTTTTATTTCGGCCAGTATAATTTTATCTGCTTGAATAATTCTTACCCTGTTAAGTCCATAGTCCGGCATTTGCTGTGCGCATAGCGAAGCTGAAATAAAAAAAGTAAACAGAAATAGAATAATTCTCATTGGACAGCTTTTCTAATCGTAATAAATTTTGTTTTGCCGTTAAAACTGATTTTAATGGAGTCGCGAAGGTTTTTAATCAGCTTAACCTGGTCTTTCATTTCTCCTTCCGAAAGCATTTCGTTTTTACCGTTGATCGTAATCAAAGTTGTCAGTTTTTTTGAAGCAGGGTTAAGGATATATCCTGAATATTGGATAAAGCCCCAGTTAAACGTCGGTTTTACGGGCAATGAAGCTATACTTTTAACAGGCCTTATTTTAGCCGCCTGGCTGATGGTATCTTTTTGTTTTACCAAACCAAACGGGTCCCGGTAATTTAATAGCAAATGCGTAGTGTCAACGGGCACCGCAAAATCGTTAAAGGGTTCCTTTTTTATCGTGTTGGGAACAACAGGGGCTGAATTATCATCATTTGCCGATACCGCATCAAATATCCTGTAAATAATGAGACCCCAAACTACTACTACCACCAAACCCAATAAGTAAGTGAACTTCTTATTTTTCATAACTTGACTATTGCAGCGTAAAGCTTCTTAAAATACTTGCCTGGCCCTCGTTGCCTGCCGCATCAATTGCTGATACCTTCCAATATATTTTATCGCCCGAGGCACCGGACGCAAAACTATAACTGGTCGTATTTAAAGTCACCGGGAAAGTAGAATTATAGAGCGTTGTGGAGTCGCTTTTAAATACATAGAGTTTATAGCGGACAGATGTAGCAATCGCACTCCATTGAAGGCTTACCGGCAAAGGTACGGTAAGTGCGTCAGCGGGAGAAGATAAGCTAACCTGTGCAGGTGGCGTATGATCATAAGTTATAGAATTGATGACCGACCATTGCGCCCGTGCAGTGTCATTTTCGGCTCGAACGCGCCATTGATAGGTTTTGTCCTTTGGAAAGGTGAAGCTAATTTGCTGGCCGGGAATAACCATGTTCGCTATAATAGCCTTTTCATCCACAAAGTTATTGGTATCAATTTCAAAACGATATTGTGTAGCCCCATACAAATTACTCCATTGGAAAATAAATGGGCTTTGATTGGTAAGAAAATTATTAGCAGGCGAACTTAGCTGCACCGATTGTTGTTTAATTGAAGTAGCCGCAACCGAAAAACTGCGCGGCGTGCAATATGCAGTTTGTGAACTTCCATTTTGCGCTAAAACCCGCCATTGATAATTGCCCGGACTAAGGTTGTATGAAAACTTATAACTTTTTACGATTGTATCCAAAACTAAACTTCCCGGCGACGTAAAGCTCGGCGTAACTACCTGTAAATGGTAGGAAAGCGCATGGTTAACCTGATCCCACCAAAAATTAACGGTGTAACTGGTACTGGTGTACTGGTCGGAAGGCGCTTCTAATGTCACCTGGCTTTTATTGATGGATGGTTCGATGATGTCATCGCAGGACGAGAGCAAAGTGGCAACCGCACATAATGCTATCAACAGATAAGATAAAGGCCTTGATTCCATAGTCGGCTAATTTAGCAATTCGATGGATTAAACATAAAACTAATAGCTAAAAAAGCATCAACCCAGGACGGCAAATTGGTTTCTGCAGCACCCAAGAGGCAGGCTGCGTAGGATTTGTTAACGAGCGAGCCAAGTAAAAGGAGCGGCTAGGCTTTTAAACATTCAGGCAATTATCTGTCAGGGATTGCTGCGACATCCTTTTCCCTGAAAAGATAAAGTGGAAAGCCCAGCCGAAGGGACAGCCGGAGATCGATAAATGTTTAATGAACATCGTTAAACAAGAAAAGACACCGCTGCATGGCTTCGGTCTGGTCAAAAATTATCTCAAAATCTATTAAATTAAAAATTTAGTTTATTAAAGTTCAATCTATTAACCAATAGCTGACAAAAGCCTGTTATCTTGCGGCGGTTACAAGCGTAATATTACTTAACAGGTTACTCTACTGGTCTGCTGATATAAATTTTCGGAAGTATAGCCGCGGCAGAATTGTCTCCTTATAACTTAATGCTGATTATCTTAATTCATCTATCTGAATCTTATCATGTACTTCCTGTTCTCCCGAGACTTGCTTTTGCGGATGCCCGTTAAAAAGCCGGCAGATTATGCCGCAGATAGTCAAAGTTTTTTAGAAGATCCGCATTTCCGGGCGGCGCTTTACCTTGCAAGTCCGGTGTTTTTTGCGACGCTTGAAAGATTAAATTTTCAATCTGCCGGACTGACAGAAAAGGAAGAAAATACCCTGCGGAAATACATCAACCGTTATTGTTTCCGGCCAACGCCTTTCGGACTCTTTGCGTCGGTGACACTCGGACAATGGGCAGCCGGAGCAGGGATGCAGGAAACGACAATGCCTGAATTCGATGCCAATTTCCAGGTGGACCAAACCTACCAAACGGTGATGGGGCAAGAAATCCTGATCCATGAATTGGCTGAATATGCAAGATTTGAGGGTAACCCGTCAGTTTACCGGGTATTAAATGAGTACAGGTTTTTCCGGACATCAACGGATGAAACCGGCAGGCAGCGGGAGTACCTGCTGCAGTCCATCGCCTTTTCCATCCTGCTGAAGGACCTCATGGGCTGGTGCCATAAAGGACGCACGCTTAAGGAAATTGCGGATTACATTGTACAGGTTGCGGCTTGTAGTTTACCTGAAGCAGCAGAATATGCTGATTTTCTCGTCGATGCGCAGTTGTTAGTAAATTGCCGGCGGCAGCATATCACCGGTCCGGATTATCTGGGGGACTTACTGCACCAACGACATGTCCAACCATCTTCATGGAGCCATACGGTAATGGCAATATACGAAAATGTACGAACCCATACTGCGGCGGAACCTGCTGTGATCCAAAGATTGAACGACCAGCTGAAAACCCTGTTGCCCGAAAGACAACCCGGCGGGAAAATCGATGCGCTCAGCGCGATCCTTTACCGCAGGTCAGCTGAAAGCTGGCCGGGCATTCATTACCAGGATGCGCTCCGGGATGGGATCTATGCGCTCGACGTGCTTTCGCCGCCGGACCGGCTTCCAGCCATGGACAGCTTTATCGCCTCATTTCAGCAGCATTTCGAGGGGCAGACATTGCCGTTGCTTATCGCGCTCGATCCTGAAGCTGGGATTGGTTACCAGCAGCCTTCTTCGGAAAAGGAAACCCCGTTATTGGAAACGCTGCACATCCACTATAAACCAAAGACGGGAACGCCGCCGGAGTGGACAGCCGCGCAAAGCCTGCTCCTGAAATGCTGGCTGAGGAACAACCATGGGAAGCTGCCGGTCATCGAGCTGGCCGACGAAGATCTGGAAAGCCTGAAAGCACCGGAGAACCGGCAGATGCTGGGGATGTCGGTTTTATTCCGAATCAGCGGAAACAACCTGTTCATTGAAAGTGCGGGTGGCAATAACGCCCCGGCATTGCTGGGCAGGTTCACCGTTGTTAATGAGGAAACCCACATGGCAGCAAAAAATATGGCCGTGTTGATGGAGCAACAGAATCCTCAATTGATTTTTGCAGAACTGCTCCACCTTGGCGATCCACATACAGACAATGTAAACCGGCGGGAGAATATTTATTCTTATGAATTGCCGCTCACGGCGGCATCCACATTGCCAAAGGAAAATCAGCTGGAGCTTGGGGATCTGTATGTACGCGTAGAACAGGGTAAGGTGGTGTTGTTTTCGAAAAAGCATGGCAAGCCGGTCATACCGCGGCTGAGCTCGGCTTATAATCATAGCCTCAACAAGCTGCCGCTGTTTCGCTTCCTGGCAGACCTGCCCTATCAATATGGCCGGTCTAATCTTGGTTTCGACCTCCGGCAATTCTTTCCAGGCCAAAGCTTTTACCCCAGGGTAGCCTACCGGGATACCGTATTGTGCCTGGCTACCTGGATTATTTCAGATAACGATCTTGAAATATTGCAACAGGCACCACGGAAGGAATTGATCGGCGCCTTCAATAAGCTTAGCCGGCGGATACATCTGGCGGTAAACTTTTCACTGACAGAAGGAGACCAGCAACTGGTCTTCAATGGCGGGCGTAATGCAGATATCCTTTTTTTCTGCGGCTGCGTCCGTGGAAAAAAAGAAGCAGTGCTGAAAGAATTTTTACCCCAGCCGGAAGTGCGGCAATACAATGCTTACCTGCTGCCGTCGGAGCCGCTGCGATTCCCCTTCCCGGCCGGTATTCCCTATGCGGGAGGGATAAAGGTTCCGCGAAAATATTTGCCAGGTTCCGAATGGCTCTACCTGAAAATTTATGCTCCCCGGATCGGTGCCGGACTGCTGTTGCTGCGATTGCAGCCTTTGCTCCATAAACGCTATACGAACGGAAAGATCAGCAAGTGGTTCTTCATCCGTTACGACGACCACGCACCGCATATCAGACTGCGGATGAAAATTGTACCTGGAGATGCCGGTGAGGTGCTCATTGCATTTAAAGAAAAATTGGAAACCCGCATTCAGCAGCATGTGATCAGGGAATACCAGGTGGAGGTGTATAGCCGCGAGCTGGAGCGCTACGGTGCCGCAGGCATGGAAATAACTGAAGATTTCTTTTGGGCGAGCAGTGAACTGGTGTTAAGCTATTTAAAGCAGAACAGTTACGGTACGAGGGGCTATGCCCACCATTTTGCGCTATACAGTACACTGGCGATAGTCGATGTGTTCATTCCTATGCGGGACGGCCAGTTGGTCTTTTTGCTGGAGACCTACCAGCAGTTTCTGCCAGAATTTGCGGAGGAAAAAATAAATGTGGAACTGGATAAAAAATACCGGGAGCTGTCAACAGGAATTCAGGCTGTAATGAAAACCGCTGATCCGGCCATGCAAAGCGGGTCCATAAAAGCTGCGCAAAGATTTGTCGGCATCTTAAAGGAAGTGCAACAAAATATGGTGACTGCGCATGAGGAAAGGCTTTATTACCTGCGCAGCATTATCCACATGCACCTGAATCGCCTGTTTACAGACGAGCCGCGAAAACAGGAAATGATCACTTATTACTTCCTTTACAAGTACTTGCTTTCTATTAAGGGGCGGGAAAAAGCGGCAGAATAATCAACCGGACTGGCGATCTGTTTTGACAAGGTGTTCGTCCATAAAATCCAGGAATTTCTGTTTGTAATGGTCGCCCATCATCAGCGACTCCCCATTATGTAATTTGAGCCGGGCCCGTTCCGTTACTTTTACAAAATTGATATTCACAATAAACGAACGATGGATACGGGCAAACAACCGCCCGGGCAGGTGACACTCCATCTCACGCATGGTCAGATAGGTAATATGCTTCTCTGTCGTGGTATGGATCTGAATATAATTCACCGCGCCTTCAATATACATGACATCATCAAACCTGATCTTCACGATGCGGCCCTTAATTTCACTTTTGATATTAAAAAAGTCATTCTTATCTGCCATGTCTCCTTCGGAACGCCGTGTCATTTTCCGTTTGGCCTTCTGGATGCATTTGAGGAACCTTTCATAATCGATCGGCTTTAACAGGTAATCAAAGGCCTCCTGATCAAATGCCTGCAGCGCGTATTCCGGGAAGGCAGTGGTAAAAACCACCGAGGTATATAAGTTAACCATGCCTGCCAGTTCCATTCCTGAGAGCTGGCGCATGTCAACATCCATAAATGTGATATCCGGAGCGTCCTTGCTGGTTAGTTCGTCCAGCGCTACTAATGGGTTTTGATTGGAACCAGCCAGTTCCAGGCCGGGCGTTTGTTCTATATATTCTTTCAAAAGCGCGACAGCGTCAGATTCATCATCGATAATATAACAGGTAAAATTCATAGGTGTAGTATAAGCATTACCGAAAAGTCGTCATCCTTATCCAGGATCTCCAGCGCATACTGGTTTTGATAATAGTTCATTAATCTTTTTTTTATATTTCTCAATCCCAGGCCGCTTTTGGGGTGGATGCGGCCTATTCTCTTTCTATTTATTGTCTTAAAAACAAGGATATCGTCCTTTTGTTCCAGGCTGACCAAAGCGGGATGCCGGGCATCCCCGAGATCCCCGTGTTTGATCATGTTTTCAACGAGCGTGATCAGGGTCATGGGCAGAATCTGTGTGCCTGCTAATTTCCCTTTCTTTTTGAACCTGATAAAAAACTCCTCCTTAAATCGCAGCCGGCTCAGTTCTATCAGTTTTTCGATTTGTTCCAACTCTTTTTTTAAAGGAACGGTCCGGTTATCTTCGCTGGAAACCAAAGAATACCGCATAATATCCGCTAAGAGCATTATACCTTTTCCTGCCCTTTCAGATAATTTATGGATGGCGTTATAGATAAAATTCAATGAGTTGAATAACAAATGGGGACTGATCTGATTCTGCAGGTAAGCATTTTCAGCAGATATGTATTTATTTTCCAGCTCCAGTTTATCCGTTATATGCTTTAACTGTTCAGTTTCCATCAGGTGATTTTTCTCTTTGAACATCACCATGTACCGCATGGACCAGTAAGCAATACTGAATCCGATAAAATAGATGCATCGCCACACATTTGTTAAGATATACAGCTTCCCAAATATCAATTTTACGCTTGGAGGGAACATCTTTGATAACAGGTAATCCAAGCCATATTTGATGGCCAGGTAAACCATAATTTCCACGACTGTCAGACAAATCGCATTTAAGTATGGTCTGTCAGTTTTGAAAAAGGAGAAATCGAGGATTACATAGGCATTAAAATAAAACAAACAAATGTTTAATGCATAGAAAACTGTATAATGAAATAGGGTAGCAGTAATGCCAACCATGAACTTGATATAAGCCATCTCGTAGCTAATGAATATTAGCCAAACTAAAATATGCCGTAAGATCATGGCCCTTTTTGTCATGATTGTTTGTTTTATTAAAGTAATGCCAAGGTTTCTGCATCGGGCAAAAGCCTCTCCGCGTAACAAAGTTCAGGGGTATTTTAGAGGACAATAGCTTTACTCAAAACGTAAATGCTATGAAAACGATCAGGTCAAAAAAATTGAACAAACGAATTGAAACAATTTGTGATTTCAGCCCAATAACCTCCATTCCTGCATATGCAGACACAACAAACACGCAGACCGGGGGTACGGATACCACCAATACCACGATTACTATCATTACCACCAGTCATAGGTATCTCAAAGTGTAAAAGTTAACGTAAAGTTAATTATTGCTACTTTAAAAGTTAAATTTTCTTTTGTTTAATCGAATCAGAACAATTAATAAGGTTTGGTAAAGTCGGAATTACATCAGTTGGAAAAGCTCATTGGAGAAATTGTAGCCGATGAGCAAACAAATAACGGGAACCTGCCTGCGAAATTTGCAGACCGGGTAAAATCTGTAGCTGAAGTGAGTGCAAGGTTAAAAGGTAAATGGATTCACGACCTCTTTAGTGCTGTAAAAGAACAGATCCTAACGAGGTACGTTCAATTCCATCAGGCCGGAATTACTTCGCTCTCCAACCAGGTCAGTGTTCGGATACCGGCATCCTATTTTCAGGGCGCAAAAGATCCGGTTTATCATTTGTATTATGCTGTCGTCGCGAACCTCGAAGAATTGCTGGAATTTTTGAGGCAGGGGTTTTATCAGTATTTTGATCGTGATTATGCGGTGTCATTTGACCATCTCCGGGTACAAACAGCGCATATTTCCGTGTTGGCAGGTGAAGTCCAATTATTATTTCAAGGGACAGCTATTGATCCCCGTCTTACAACTGCTGTTCTTGCGTCAATCGCCAATAAATTAAAAAATGCCAGGACATTGGGAATCAGCTACCGGCACCTGAGCTATTGCTCCGCGTTATTACAAATGATTAACCAACTCCTAATGGATAATCCACGGGTAACAACCGTCGATATCGCGCGTGAATTATACTGTCAAAATTTCAACAGTTACCAATTTAACCGATGGTATCAAAATCACCTTGGCGCTATCATCAATGCCGCAGCTGAAAACCAACATAAGACCACGATATTATCTGAAATCGAAGCATTGAACCAGCTGTTCGTAGAGCGCGACAAAATATTTGAGCCGGGACTTCCGCCGATAAATGACCAGTTACTCAGCTGGTTGTCCGGTTTATTGCCCGCGCAACCGGTCACGCAGGTTAGCAATTTTTTGAAAATCAATGGACACCTTCGGATGCCGCTCCAGTTTTCGGTTACGCAATTCGCGTTGTTTGTAAGGCTTTGTTATCTGGAGGGATGCTTTCACGTCAACAATATTTCTGATATCTTGAGATTTTTCACGCAGCACTTTGAAACCAAAAAACAATTAAATATCTCCTTTAAAAGCTTTGCCCGCGCTTTTTACGGAGCGGACCAGGCAACTGCGGCTGTAGTTCGTGACTTTTTACAGCGAATGATCAATACGCTTAACAAAACCTATTTCCCATGAAGCTCAACTCAATAACTATGGAAAAATGATACCTACAAGCTTTGTTGGTGACATCCGCTTCGGTTAACGGGTGGCAAAGCCCATTGTCTAAAAGATAAAATTATGATAACTAAGTTCAGTGACCGGCTATATGCGGACCTCCATAAGGACCTGAATGCGTTGGTGCTTGAAGAAGACCAACTGATAAAAAGGCTGGAGAAATCCGTTCATGCCTGTTTAAAATACCTGAGAAAGCTAAAGGATTATTGCAAGGTTAATGACCCTGGCACCCCGGAGGAAGAAATACAATTTTTCAAGTATATCAAACCAAAGTTTAAATCGCAGCTGATATTTTTTCAATCCCTGCTGAATATTGAGATCAGGAAGCCCATCGGGGACGGAAAAGTTGTTACCGATTATTACAATAATGAACTCAATGTCCTGCACCATTTTTTTGAGAGTAACCTGTCGTTTTACCAATACGTAAGAACTGGGGCTACTTACCTTGATGAATATTATTTTGTACGCGGAAACTATGATGTTCACCTCGACCCAGATCAATGTGTCATCGACTTCGACCCCGCGTTCAGCTCGACCCATGATCACAAGCTGGCCCAGGTTTTAGCGAGTGCGCTGATGCAGGAACATTTGGAGCAAGCCATTCAAAAAATCAGTCAAAAAGATGCCATCATGCAAATTGATTCGGAATTCAGGGATTTTGACTGGAAGCAAACTAAATGCGCCTTGATCGAACTGATCTATAGCTGGCACGCAACAGAGGCCTTCGGTAAAAAGAATCTAAAAAGTATCGTGAAATTTATTGAAAAGTCATTCAATATCTCCCTTGGAAATTTTTACGATACCTATGACTGGCTTTGCGGACGTTCTAGCCCCACGGTGTATATCGATGAAATGAAGGCCGCATTTCTGTTGAGGATGCAAAAAAAATTCAGGTGATCATTTACCTGTAGAGTACGCTGTTTCATGCTTCACCTCTGTCATCACAAAATGACTGGTGAAGTTTTCGATACCCGGAAGATTGGAAAGCTTTTTCAAAAGCACCTCACTGTATTCGTTCATGTCATTGATGGCGCCCCTGAGTAAAAAATCGTAGGCGCCGGTTAAATGATAACATTCCATCACCTCATCCAGCTTGACGACTTCCTGCATAAAGGCCCTCAGGCTGCTTTCCGTGTGCTTCTCCATGCGCACTTCCACGAACCCAGTCAGACCGCGCCCGACTTTTCCGTTGTCTACGATAGCCGTATAAGTTTTAATATAGCCTTCTTCCGCGAGCCGCTTTACCCGGACGTGAACCGCGGTAACAGACTTGTTGACCTGGTGCGAAATTTCCTTGTGCGAAATGCGGGAATCGCTTTGAAGGAGGATGAGTATCCTGCGATCTGTTTCATCAAGCTTATTGTTGATCATACGCTTACTAAATTATTCGAGATAAGACTTGATGATCAATTGTTTTTCCTGCCCCATCATTTCTTCCGCAGCAAGTACCATCTCTTCCGAGCCGATAAATATTGGTGACCGCTGATGCAACTCATTGACCTCCAACCCGAGGATTCGCTCGCTGCCA
>Ga0206947_1065_pt1 | contig 34290 bp, 57 predicted proteins | sample Alteio_BWOrgHeat_3_FD_153239 | JGI IMG/M metagenome (GOLD analysis project Ga0206947, IMG submission 153239) | Enriched cells from forest soil in Barre Woods Harvard Forest LTER site, Petersham, Massachusetts, United States -... | ecosystem: Environmental > Terrestrial > Soil > Temperate forest > O...
ACCAATCACCTTTCCGATTTCCTGGGCGCGGATAGCCTCAGCCAGGATTACAAGTGACTTGCGGACCGGGTTGGCCTCGTCCATCTGTTCAAGACGAAGATCGGCCATCGAGCGACGGCTATAGTAGCGGCGGATCCGGCTCAGCGCGTCCTTATCGAGCGGCTCGAAGGGTTCTTCGCGCACATAGGCGACCTGCTGCGCGACGCCCTGAAGATAGTCGTTCTTGGCGTGAAGCGAGAGATCCGCGAATTCGTCGCGGGTTTTGATATGCAGACGAGTCGCTTTGGCCATGGTTCGCTCCGAATCGAGCCAGATTCTACTGGCATTTCTCCAGAATGACAGGCCGCTTCATGTCAGGCCTGATACTTGTACAAGATGCCAGGTCTCAGCACCGGCAGGATCACAACAGGCGATTTATACTAAAGTACAAGCCGCCAAAACGAATCATTGCCGGATATCATTCCAGCCAGATGCCGATATGGGAAGGACTCCTACTTCCCATTTGTCCTGGTATCCATCTATCCAAGCGCGCAACTGTAAATTTTTCGTTTCCGGCAGGTGGCGACTTCGGACCTTTGCCATGAGGATTTCTGGCAATGACTCCTTGCCGCTAGGACGCCATGCCTCCAAGTGGCGATGAGGCGAAGTGTGAAAGCTTCGGGATGGCGAGGTTTACATTGTGCCGGATGTGAACTTGTACAAGTCGCCATGTGCCGATCTGATAACCAGCCGTTAACGGATTGTTGCCATTCTCCGTCATAGACAGGTCCACAAGACGGAAGGTGGCATCATGAGCGTGCTGAGCATTGCAAGTGCAAAAGGCGGTTGTGGAAAGACGACTTTGGCGCTGCTGATCGCGGCGGAGCTGGCCGACGACGGGTATAAGATCGCGCTCCTGGACTGCGATCTGAATCAGCATGCCGCGGCATTCGGACAGAAGAGCGCGATCAAAGGCCTTACGATCGTGCCGCAGGTAGCGGAGCAAAACGTCCTGGCCGAAATGCGGAAGGCTGAAGCCGATAACGATATGGTCATCGTAGATCTCCCGGGCGGATCCTCGACACTGGCGCTGAAGGCATTGCAGCGGAGCAATTTCGTTATCGTCCCGTGCCAGGCAAGCCTTCCGGACGTCAAGGATGCCGTGAAGACCATGGAGCAAATCAGCGACGCCGAAGACCTTTCAAGGGTCAAGATCGCTCGATCGCTGATGTGGACCCGCGTCCTTTCCGGGTTTGAATCCAGGTCGGCGAAACATGTCCGCGAAAGCATCGAGGCAACAGGACTTCCTGTCTTCAACGCGCAGCTCAAGGAGTTGGCGGTATTCCGGGAAATGCATGTGACGGGCAGGGTGCCTCATGAAACAGATGCGAAGTCATCCGCAGCTTTGAACGTCAAAGCGATCACGGCAGAGCTGTTGGGCAAACTCGGGCAAATGGCGGTGGCAGCATGAACAGGGCAGAACTTCCTTCAATCGTCGCCGAGCTCGCACCACGGAAGAAGGTTGATCTCAAGGCCATCAGGCGCGTCGAAGTTGATGACGCCGCCGTGGCGGAGAACAGCAAGAAACTTGGATCAGAGTGGGGTGCGCAGACCAGCTTGGAGCAGGGCAGGGCGCCTGTACCTCTGGCTTCTCTGCGCATCGAGATACCGGAATATCTGGATATGGAGCTTGCCGTGAAAGCGGCGCAGCTCAGGGTCACCAAACAGTACCTCGTGGCCAAGGCGCTGCACGAAGCCGGATATCAGCTCGACGAAGCCGACTTGGTCGAGGACAAGCGAAAGGCCAGAAAGCGGTAGCGATCTGGCCTCTTGTAAACTTGTACAGGTATCACCGTTCGATCTCGTGATCCGGCAGGCTGACCGCGGTAAATTCTGGGGTGAGCTCAGGCCTTGTTTCCGGCTTCTGCACCTCTGACTCCCTGCGGCGATCAACCCAGTTCGGACGCTCCTCCTGCTCGATCCCGTACTCGTCACGCCACTGTTGCCAGATCACGGCGGACTGCTCGCGAAAGGTTGCCAGGTCCTTCGCATCCTCGAGACGCTCCGCGACGTGCCGCTCGTTGATCTCGTTCTTTCCGGTCTCGAAGTCGAGTGTTAGGGTGGCCAGTTCATTGGCCTTAGCCAGCTTCAGCTCCTGCGCGCGCCGTCGCCGGTCCGGAGTTTGAGCGTTTGCGAACCGCCTCATATCTGGGGTGTTGTTGATAGGGAGCATGATATCCTGGCCCTCGCGCTTTAGCGCAAAGGTCCGCATCAACGGGCTGATCTTTTTGTCCGGCGTTATCCTGAACAGTGCTTGGCCGAACACCTTCGCAAGCGGCCTGCGCCGATCCGGATCAATCGCCTTAGCAACATCGCGGAGTGGAGACCGCTTAAAATAGATCGATCCGCGTGGCCTTAGATCGCGGCCAGGCGCCGGGGGACGCCGTCTCCAGACTTCTTCGAGAAGGGCGTGGTATTTGTCGCCGATATCATTCCTGGCTTTCTGGTAATCGGCCCATGCTTCTTCGATCTGACGATCGCGCCGGTCTTCATTTTCCCGGTGCTTCGCCACGATCTCTTTCTTGCGCTCAGCTAAGACGCGTTTGATCAGCGCTGCCTTTTCCTGTGCCTGGATGCTCGGCATGTTGCGAACCCTCCTGAATGTTCGGATCAAGTTCTGACCGATCTCATAGCTATGCGCCCAGCGATCGAGCTTTCTTTCGTCGTAGTGAAGCTTGGCCATTCGGCCTGTTTCGGGGTGGATCAAATTGACAACGATGTGGACGTGCGCGTGCCTCTTCTCTGTATGCTGGACGATGACAGCCTGGTGCTGCTCGAAGCCCAACGTCTTCAAAACGTCGCGGGCCGTTTCCAGCATATGGGCAGGGGAGGGGACATCATCGGGGTGCCAGCTCAGTGAGAGCGCGTAGACCGGCTTCTCGAACTTGCTCCCGCTGGCGGATGGCCGCATGCCCATTTCGAGCCGGTGGCGTTTCTGCAGCATACGAGCCGCGTCCGCAGTGGCCTGCATTTCGCCGGCGCATGACGACAAGTCGCCACCTAGATTGATGAGCTCGAACACACCGACGCGCTCCGAAGTCTCGGCGCGGGTGTCGTGGCTGATATAGCGAATCGATGCAGCAAAGGATGAGCTGCGACCACGGGTTCGCTTTCCCTTTGCCCATATCATAATGTTTCGAGCCTCGCCCTGATCCGCTTCACTATCTCGATGACGGGCGCCCCTGGCTTAGTCTCCTCGATCGCGCGGAGATCGCGATAAGTGTCATGCTTGAACCCGGCATGGTTCGTCGCCGGGGCGGGGGACCCCAAGGTCTGTGTCCTGACATATTCGGAAACTGTCTGGTTTGTGGTCGCAGCAAAGAGATCGAGCTGGAGCAATTCGTCTCGCTTGAACCTGACGGCCAGCTTCGACGCTCTTTTCTCCGAGCTGAGCTTGCGGGGGCGACCCATTTTTGTCCGTCCAATAATAATATTCACCTGCCAGACAGACGAGCTGACCGAACGAATATGGAAAGTAAATAATCAGACGTCAAGAGCCAATAAAATAGAGCTAAAAACAATGAAGTAATCGAATAAAAGAGGACTGGAACAACGCAATAAAATGTCGCCGATTAAACTAGAAAGTAGTCGGGAAACTTGCGAAAGTAGGACATTGAAACGGGCAAAAGCTCTAGAATAAAAAGGCAAAGAACATGGAAAGACTGAACAGAATAATCGCGAATAACCCACGCCGCCCGTACTACCCCGGCATGCTCGGAGCGCTTCAAATAATGCTCGGTCGCAATGCATCGGATTGCAAAAGACTGGCTGCTGAAAATGTGCAGGCTCATCGTGAATGCGTCAGGGCAAATGCTGGCTTCGGTCGCAAATACCGGGGGACGTTGTGGCTGGATCGGGCCGCACTGTACCGCCGCAAAGCAATGGAGCTGTCACACCACGAGAACGTTTAAACGCTCCGAGGGTAAGGGGCGTCCGGAGTGGAGGCCCCATACACCGCAGCGTAGGACGCCCCGTCTTACACGCACTAAGAGGAACTAAAATATGGTGAACAGTATAGTAAATGATCGTGGCCAGACAGTCTACGCCATCGGTGCACCGGGAAGTCTGGCGCGAGTCAAGGTGCAATATCCAAAGTTAATTGATCGTCTAAATTCGCTCTGGATGCAGCAAGCCAATATAGCGGATGCAATTATTGCCGTGCGCGAAGCGGGCATATCCTCACCCTACGAAACAAACTCTCTTATTGATGCAAGCTTCTTCGGTCAGGACTTTTTCGCTAGGTCCATAGTCAAGCGCATCGACCCCGATGAGTTGCGATACTTCGTATACGAAGTTCTTGATGGCGAGCACGTACTCAGAGCGGTTCAAGATACTTCCGAACAAGCAACGCGCTATTTAAACGGGAGTCCAGACCGATATATCACTATGACACCGCGCACGGAAGAGGATGAAAGACATGCAAACGTCTGAAGGAAGAACTCCTATGCAGAAGTGCATTCAAGAAATTGAAATCGACGCGAGCATAGCAGGATGGGGCCGCGTGAAAAACGTGCCTGTCCGCTTGGCGATTGCTGCGCAGAGTGAAGTTCAACGCCTTAGCTCGTTTAGGTTTACGGAGTGCTGCAACTGTAATGCGGCCTATCGTGGGAACCCCGATGAGTGCCCCCACTGCGGGGAATATCAGAACTAAGATGGCTGCGACGCAACCGGGGTTCGATTGGGCCAAGAAAAACAGGGACAGATAAATAGATGACAACTAACGAAAGCGATTACAGCATGCTTGAGAACGTCGCCGCTATATCAGGCGACTTCCATACACATGCCCGCTATCGCGAGTTCATGGACAAGTTCGGGCCTGACCTTGGTGGTTTCACCGGGTCCTATAGCCTATGCATTCAAATGGCCAGAGCATTAACCTTTTACGAGAATGCCAGCGGTGTCGGGCATGAGGTCTATGAACAAAACGGATCAAGCTGGATCGAGATCGTCGAAAGGTTCGTTGACGCCATGATTCAAACATCCATTGAGAAATCCCAGCAGCAACTCGCGTTTGATGTTCTGGATTCCGTGCTGCCGCCGAAGATAACAAATCTGCCGAAGCTTACACCTTAAACGCCTGTGAAGGCCATTGTAGAAAGAGGAGACTATGACAGACGAAACACCGAAGCAGAAATACAGCGCCCTTGTGGGCTGTTTTGTGCGGGCATACGGGCATATCGAGTTCGATGCCGAGTCCGACGACGTTGCCGAAGCCGCCGCCATTGAGGCGTTCAAGAAGCAACAGGATGGCGCCATATTCATTGATGTTGACTGGAATATTAAAGCACTACCATCAATCGTTTCTCTTGATAGGGAAGAGGGCGACGAACGAGCCGAGGTTAATTGCGGAATTGATTTTTCCCTGACCTCAGACGATGCCCTGCAATATGCGGCGTCCGACCTCCGCGAAGCCCTTCTTGTGGCGATGCCATATGTTTTAGATGTCCTAGGCAATCCGGAGCAGTTGGCGGGCTTTAAAAAGGGTGCGGTTCAAAAGGATGTCGCCAAAATTCGCGCCGCAATCGCGAAATCGGAGGGCCCGGTATGACCTCGGACCCGATACGCGAAAACCATTTCTCTCGCCTCAACAGCTACCGCCAGAGCAAGGAATATCAGGACTGGTATCAGTCAATATCCGGCGTTGTGCCGGAAACCGATTTTCCTTCACTGATTGGCAAACGGTGGGAAGTGACCGGCGAAATATACGACGAATTCCTAGACATGCTGCCGCCGGTTGCCTTCGACGGATCGCGCTTTTACATGTCGGAAGAAAGCTTCGACGGCTACCGCGCCAAGTTCAGCAGGGAAGGGGACCGCTATTATTGCGAGTTCGCTCGCTACCCTGAACTACGCCTGCCTGGACCGCAGCCATGAACCCGCCTTTCAAAGTCGGGGACCCGGTGTCTCGGATATCGTTCCGGAACTGCTTTAACGAGCAAGTCGCCAAGGTCGAGGGCCTTACCGTGGCCAAGGTGCAGGAAATGCCGAGCGACTGGATCGAGAAAAGTTACCGCATTGTCGCCACTGGTGAGCGCGGATGGTTTGAGGCTCCGGCGTGGTTTTTCGAGGCCGCGCCAAAGGGACCGTGAGAACGTTTAAACGCCTCAGGCGTGTGGAAGTAAATACGCAATAAAATTACCCATATAATACGTGCAGTAAGTATACGGGCGATATAGGTTCTTATTATCAAGTCGAATAAAAGCGGAAAGCAAAAAAAAGTGGAAACTATGAAAGCACATAAGCCAAAATTAACGAAAACTGTAAATGGCTGGATGGTTTCAGACGGCTATTCATGTGGCGAAAGCGCTTCTCCAGAATATGCCTATGAAGCTTATAAGGCTTGCAGACGCGAAACTGAATTGTTTAATCCAGAAGTATACTCGAAATAAGTTCCACCAACTGCCGCGGTCCCGGTCCTGACCAGCCATTGCAAGCGTTTAAACAACCCGGCACCGGGGGATGGTGCGGAAAGAGAAGGAGAAAATGACAGTACGACTGACGCAGGACATGAGGGCATTGATTGCCCAAAAGGCCGTGAATGAGAGTTTCAGGAAGCAGACCGAAACGCATGCCAAAATGGAAAATGCCATCGGTATCGAGTGCTACAAAACGGTGTTCGATGAAGCGACAAGGCGGGCAGTCGCAAAGATTCCTGAGAAGTGGCTGCAAGAGGATGCCTGTCTGCGTTTCAACTGTGGGGGCTTCGATCTGCGCCTTACCGTCGAGAAAGCTCCTCGCGTGCCGTCCACAGGGTACGGTTGCAGGAGTTTGGGTTCGATTACTGGCGATCTTGCCGACCGTGCGCAGGCTCATGCACAGGCGGGCGAGACTCTTAAAAGAAACAAAGCGGACGCTCAAAGGGCGTTGTTGGTGATGCTCGGCAGCGTGTCCACAATCGGCCAGCTCGAAAAGACGTGGCCGGAAGGAAAGCCGTTTTACGAGAAGTACCTGGAAGCCAGGCCCGGTTCTAATCTGCCGGCTATTCAGGTGGCGGAAATCAACGCAATGCTTGGTATTGAAGCCGCCGCATAATATCCGGCGCTCGGATGGGCGGGAAAGCAACAAGGAGAACGTGACTGATACCGTATGGGTTCAAGACTTCGCGAAGAAATGCCCCGATGCGACACCGTGGGGGGCGAAACAAGGCGAGAGCTGCGCGGCAATCCGAAATCGGCGTTTCCACTTCGTCGATACCGCCTCACACGGCGGCCTCTACCTTTCCGTGGAGGATCGGCTCCAGCTCCATCCCAAACTCGCCCAGATGGGGGAGGGCGGTACAGGCGAGTGGTGGGAAGAGGATGTCGCCTGTTGCGTGCCTATTTGGTGGCTATGCCGCGACATGCTGCTGGAAGGCGATCAGGCCGAGTTCGTCGAGGCCGTTACCCGGGGCGTCAAAGCCGAGTTTCCAGATATCTTCGAAGAGCTAACCGGTGAGATAATACCGGTCCAGCAAAGCAGCGAGAAGCGCCGCCGCGCCGCCGAGGCAGCCAACGCCAATAAGTTCGTCGTAAGTGCCGCATGGGGAGATTGGGCCGAGTGGGTGCCGTCTGGTCTGGTCGGCGTCTTTGCCCGCCGCGCCGCCGATAGGGCCGAGGCCTATTTCTTGGTCCAGGAACCAGAATACAAAACCCATCCCGAGTTCGGCTTTATCGTCGATCCGTACCGCCATCTCAAGGTTCAGGGGCCACAATGATCCTGACATTCCCTTTTGATGCCGTTCGCAAGCTTCTTTCGGAAAGCCTGAAGAACGAATTCTACACCGCTGTAAACGGCGAAGATCGCGGCAAGGGCATGCACCTAGTCGCCGACGAAGGCATTTATTTGATGACTAATGCCGTCAAGTCGATCCGGGACCAGATGTGCATTGTCTTCGCGGATCAATGCAATCCCCGCCAGATGCCGCCCATCCAATGGAGACAATTCAAGGTCGATTCATTCGGCCGGCACGGTATCAACCTCTTCATCCCACTCAAGGAATTCGAGCGCGTCGCGTCGCGAAATCCGCGCTCTGTGGTTCTCGAAGTCGGAAATACTCGACTCGGGATCGGCTCGATCCGTGATGTCCGCGCACCGAAACTCATTCTTCCAACACCTGACAGAACTGGAGATTTATGAAACTCACATTCCCTTATGCCGGTATCGCCCGGCTCATCGAAGAGACGAAATCGGCCCCGAAACACATTAAGTATCATGACCGCGAGACCGGCCCCGGGCTCTGGCTGGTCGGCGACTCCGGCGTCTATCTGATGTCGAACCGGGCTCGCGAGGATGGCGAGAAACCTCAAGTCGTCTATGGCGTGGAATGCAATCCCAAGGAGCTGACGTTCGATACTTGGTGGTCGATCAAGCGGGCCACGTTCGGGGCAGATGATGGCGTCGAGTTCTTGGACCTTGCCGATATCGAACGTTTGATGGGGTCCAAACCGGCTGCGCTGACGATTTATTTCAATCCTGATAGCTTTGAGCTCGCAACAGAACCGGCGCCGAAGCCCAAGCGCGGGCCGTCCCCATGATAGACCTCGAGCATATCATCCAGGAAGCTGGCGGGCGGGGGTTAAATGGTGACGATTACATCCGGGCCACTGAGTTCCTCCGCGCCTGGCACGGCGGCGACACAAACCAGAGCGGCGTGTTCGAAACCGAGCGCGAAGTAATTCGCCTGGCCACAATGGGCCGCTGCAAAGCCGAAGCCCGCTTGGTTCAGACCGGTCGCGGTCACTGGCTCGCTGGCTACAGCTTCGATAGCCCGACTTATGGGGGAGGCGGCCCGGCCTCGGTCTGGAGCCGTGTTGCCTATGAAACGCGGGATGAGGCGGTCAAAGAAATAGCCGCCGAGCTGGCCGACCGGTTTCAGGGCTTGGTGGATGACATCAGCAGCACGGTGACGGAACCGATGAAACGGGATGCCGCGAAGATGGTCTGCTTGCTGAAAGCCGTTGTGCAGCCGCCTGCACCTAAAGCAATGCAACTGAGCCTGTTTTAATCGAATCATAATACGCAATAATATTACGCCGATTATACGTGCAGTTTCTGTATGAGTATTTTAATATACTTTTAGATAATAAGAAAAAGGAAACGCATAGATGAGAACAGAGAAAGAGATCTCCGCCGATATTCGTGAGATGGAGCTAATGTACGATACATTGTTCACAAATCCGGATTTGGTACGTCGATATAATGCGCTCCATAGCGAACTAAATGCATTGCCGAAAAAGGAGTACCACAAGTTTGAACTTGATGTTGTGCTGACCATTGTATCAGTCCGCAAAGAGATCGACGCCATCCGCGCCCTCCGTGGATACGGTGACAGCGCCGATAAGCGCGTGTCTGAACTATGTCGGATATGGCCCCACTATCGGGCCGCCCGCCGCGCTTTGATCCACAGCAGGGCGGTCTAATGGTCAACTGACCCGGAAGCAGGAAACCGTCCGTTCCCAGTGTGCAGCAAAGGCGGACGATCGGCTGCAACGAGCAGGGTGTCCCCCTGTGTTCCTGCTTCCCGGTGAGTTGATAATATCGATAGCATTGGAAGTTAATTATGGGCATTGAATTCACTAAAGGGCCTTGGGCGGTTGAAACTATGCCGTCCAGGCGACTGACTGTAACAGCAGGGCAATTTTTTGTTGCGGGAAACGATTGTGATTATGGGCTTCTGCCGGAGAACGCTCGACTGATAGCTGCAGCGCCTGGTCTGTACGGCGCCCTTGATCGTCTCGTCGCCCGACTGGACAGCGAGCCAGAAGACGCCAGTTTCCTGATCGACTCCGGCTGCATTGAATGCACCGTTGGAACCGTTCCCAATGACCTCAACACCGGCCTGTGCCCCCTACACGCCGCAAAAGCAGTTCTCCGAGAGGCCGCATGAGGTGGTCCGTTGAGCAGCGTCTCCGCTTCATCGAGTCCACGCTTGCAAAAAAGGGCCGGATAAACCGGGCCGATATCATGGAGGCGTTTAGAGTTTCTTTGGGCCAAGCCGCGCATGATTTGGCGGAGTACCGGATGCTGGCGCCGGGCAATCTAAACTACGACGCCTCGGCAAAGGCCTACGCCAGAGCTGAAACGTTCGAGAAGACGTTCGATGGGAAGGAAGCCTCGAAGTGAAGCTGGTTGAGATTTACCATCGCAAGGACGGAAGTGAGCCGGTGCGGATTGCGTACCTGGCTACGGAGGCTGAAACAAATCAGGCGCTGACCGAGGCATTCGCTGCAACAAATAACTGGGATCACACTGGCCTCATTACCGAGCATCCGCTATGCCGCAGTACGTCCGTTGGTGACTACGTTGTTGTCGATGGAGAGTGGTTTGAGTGCGAGCGGGCAGGGTGGAAGAAGTTACCCCGAGGACCGCAACGACCGACTTAGTGTGCGGCACGGATTCAGCTTAGTAGCAGCCAGTTTAATTATTACCCTTTATATGGCGTTCGGCGGCCCTCATTCCCGAAAATATATGACTGCGAAGCAGTTCAACTGCTTCCTCGACATTACCGCCAGAGATGCATTTCCACAGTTCCCAATGTTCCCTGTTCGAATCCGCAAAACGGTCACTGAGATTTAGATACTGATAAGTGTCAAAGAGGCTATAGATAACATCTAACGTTTTATAAACCCTGCTTCCAGGCTCCAAAAGGCAAAATGCAAAGTGGAAGTCTTTGTTCGCGTCAATAAGGTCAATCACCTGCAAGGCATCCAGAGTCTTACCATTTGAGCGCTTGATTAATAAGTCTTCTTTGACAAGCGCCTGAGACGAGAGCAGCACGCATTTATCAAGGTTCCTCTCCATAGCATCTCGTAGCATTGTTAATTCGATTACGAGCCGGGCCTCCACCAAAGCATTTAATTCAACGGGATTTTCAGACTTCTCGGGAATAAAAAACCCTCGATTCTTGCGGTGGTCTAAAAGGCCAGCGGTGGTTAGCTCGCGCATGACCTCCCGGATGGGCCCTTTAGAAAGAGCTTCATTCGATACTTTTCTGATTTGCTCTGGATCGATTGACCCAGTGACCAATTTGGTTTCAGGCCCCTCGATACCGCTTTCTTTCTCCACAATTAGAGCTCGAATCTTGCGTCTGATTAGGGCCATAGCGTCCATTAAATCCTCCGCATTTCATACAAGCTTAGTTAAGCAAAAAAATCGCCATTCCGGCGATGAAATGGCGCTCATAAGGTGCTTCTTGTTCTACCAATGATTTATCCGCCGCTCCAGCCAGGTAATAGCTTCGACGATGGCCGTACCAACCGCCAGGCCGAAAGCAAGTCTCATCAGGAGCACAGAAATCGAAGGCTGTGGTTGATCCACCACCTTAGAAACCGCCAGCGCTAGGCCGGGGAAAACGTAGAAGGAACAGAACGCAATTGTCGCAACACATACCAACATGCCTAGGGGTACCGGATGGCATGGAGATCTCATTTGAGCGTTCCTTTTCTGATGGAGCGTCCGCTCGGAGGCGGATGCAGGATAATATTCCATCGAATAAACAATACGTCAAGTCCAACACGATAAGTAACCTATTTAAGAAGGGGCTACCTGCGATTTTGTTCTTATCCCTCCGCGCTGTGGATCGAACCAGGGTCTGCCTTCCATCCCAAACTTAGCGTCTTGCCCCCGCGGCCTCGTTTTGTTGAACTGGAAACCCGTAACCGAGGAGCGTTCAGCGTGCTCACAGTTCCGCCCGTGAAGTTCTCGAGTGTTGTCCCAAGCCCTGATTTGCTTATGGGCGTGAAAGCAGTGTGGGGTAGGGACCTGGCCCCGTTTATCGGGTTCGGATCAAGGGGCGATGCCAAGGCCAAGGACGCCGCGTTCTTCTCAGAGGCTAGAAGCACAGCGAGTAGGGCAGCAGAGCGACCTTACATCGTGACAATAGGCGGGGGCGCCGGCGTACAGCCGGACCTGCGAGGCAAGTTTGTCGAGTTGCTTAGAGCGACGTCCGTATACGGAGAAACAGCGGTCTTTGCGGGAAAAGACACCGGTATCGCTCAAATTCTAGAGCAATGGCCTGTTTCTGTAATGATATCGGAAACTTACACAATCCTCGGCGAGCCATTGCTGACTGATCTCGGCTTTCCTGGCAATCAACTTCTGACCATGTCCTATGACCGGGTCAAACGCGATGAAGAAGATATAGTCGCGGTCTGGGAGGCACTTAAGGATCGAGAGATTCTCCGTAGATGGGACATTCAGCCGCCCTCGGACTTCAAAGACCCCGGGAAGCTCTCACGCCCTGGCACATTCTACCCGACGCTGAAATCCACGGGGTCTGAAGGAAAGCGGGTCTGGGAACTCGCATTGAAGGCCGAAAGGGATCAAGCGCTGGTTCGAGCGGCAAAGGCTTTCAACAAGGAGAAAAATTGGGGGCGTACTAATCTGCGAAGCCTGTGAATTCAGTGACGAACAGTCGACGATGTTCGACGCCCACCACAGGCTGCCTATCGCGGCCGGGCAGAGAGAAACACGGGTCGACGACTTGGCGATCCTCTGCCCCATGTGTCATCGTTGGGCGCATTATAAGACCGAAGATAGGCTTGCTCCGATTCCAGTCGGTAAAATAGCTGCTTCGATGAGAGCGCAGCTGCTGTTAAAGCGCGGAGACTAGTCAAACTTAACGCCGTAAATATTCAAAATACGATTTTCTCAAGCGAAGGAATATTGAAGTTCTTCAATACCTGAGAGTTATTCTCCCGTCCAACCGTAACGACTGAATCTATCGATTTCACAGATTTATCTGTGCTATCGATAGACGCGACCTCGATCACAGTATTAGCCATGACCTCGAATAGATCTTTCGCAAGAAAAACCTTAGTCGATGGGATGTAACGAGTTCCCTTAATTGTGACCAACTTACCGTCGGAAAGGAAGGCCGACTTAACCTTCTTATCGACAGTCGATGCAACCTTTTGAGTCACGCCAGATGTCTTCGCCCCGATCACTCCGGTGCTGCCCTTCCTGGCCCCAGCAATAGATTTGTTGACCATCATAGCTCCTAGGCGAACGCCGATAAGTTCCTGCCCGTTCTCAACTTCCACTCAAGGCTACGACAGAGCCCGTCTATGTCTGGAAATATATGGGATGCATCGATGCCAAAGTCCATGAGGCGCGATTGGAACTCCCCACGTAAATCCTGCGGAATCGTGAATATCTCCGGATCAGGAATTACGAGCGGAACGGTGGGATCGCCGTGCAGCGTGAAGATCCCACGCTGAGTTGTGATTCTGCTCGAGACCTGAGCCGTCTCTACCAAATAGACTCCCGAAAGAGGCTTCAGTGGATGGACATACGTCGCGCCCGACTTCAACGCTTGGCCCGTCGCTGGATTGATGATGTCCAAACCATCGCGGATGACATCCAGTGCGTAGACCTTTGCGGGCACATTCTGCGGGAATGAACTCACTGCAAACCACGACGCGACCAACGGCGTCGTTGACCAATCCACCAGCCGCGTGGGCGTGCCGTGGTGTTGAGCAAGTGCCAGGAGCTCATAGGGGTCCAACGTATCCCGCATGAATGGACGCGCAGCACGCTCGAAAGCGTCAAATAGCGACTGTTCCGTTGCACGATGGTAATTATAGTCTGGGCGGCCAATCCTCGGAATTATCGGGCTGTCATCGGCCTGCCCGCGAAACAGAAACGGCCCCGTTGGGTGCGACTGGGTCCAGCCCCAAAATGCCGTCCATAGGTCATCGATAGCGGCCATGGTCGCTCCTTGGAGTAATTCAATACCAAGGATTGTAGGCGGGCGCATCAGGAAAGTGGTCTGATTTGTCGGAGCCTCGGGTCCGAATGTTTTGTTGATATCTGAGCAATCGTTCTGAGGTGTTTCCAAAAGCTGGTAAGATTATTGCGAAAATCTATGTATGTCCGGTTCTGTCTTTTCTCTTATAATCCATTTTGATAATATGCTCCTGCATTAATATTCCCACGGCGGGAAAAGCCGGGAAAGGGTAGGAGAACCTTGACCACCGATATACGAGATAATGGTGATACAAAGTCGCAAGACACCGGAAAGGTGGAGTTGCTGCCTTGCAGATGCGGTGGGAACCCTGAACGCAAAACTGGCACGGTTAATACTGGTTCGCGTAAATATAGTACCGCATGCATTGAATGCCAAAAATGCGGCATGAACACCGGATATGTTGCTATCAATTCGCCAACTCCCTCGCCAGTAATTTGGAACATCATTATGGCCCGCACCCCCAACGCGGAAGCCGTCACCGAAGGGATGGCGGAAGCGGCATTAATCAAAAAATCCGTTAAAGACGTAATTCAGGAGGATGGTGGATTTTGGAATAGCTGCTCTGGCTGTCATGAAACGGTTGGCGGTTATTCTTCTGTGCCTGTCAGCACAATTTTCAAATGTCAGCTTGGCATTGGCTGCCATGAGTGCGGAGGTATTGGCGCAGTTTGGGATAATACAGACTACGAGGCGATTTATAAAGACATAACTTCCGAGCCATCATCCCCACCACCCGCCCGGATTGATGAACCGGACCCTGACAGCGCACGGGGCGCGTGGCTGCGTTTTCAAAAGTGGGTAGCCTCATCAAGCGGTAGATCCTACGGCGCGATAACAGGCGGAAATTATATTCAGGATTGCGCTTTCATAAATGATGCGCTTGAGCGTCCTGTGGTTGATGAACCCGACATCGGGAAGCTGTGCGCGTCAGAACCGGAGGGGAGAAAAAGCGATCATCCTTGCGAAAAATGCGGGGCAATGGAGGTCTACGTTACTGAAATTAATGACCATCCCGATTATCGGATTACCTGCCATGCCTGCAAAAAATCGTACTGCGTGGATGGTCCAGATGCGTGAACAAGCAATCGAGGGGCTATCGTGCGTCTCGCGCATTAGCCGCAAGAATGCGCCGCAAGGGTAAATTTTCAACACTGGTCAGCGCTACTGCTCGCCCGCCTTCACGTCGTAATGATACTTCCCGGCCAAGTTAGGCCCATTAAAATCCGAATGGCAAACCTCGAAATAGAGGCTGGCGGAATCCTCCAAGACGCCGGGAACGCCGCTATCCGGATTGAGCGGCAGATAGTCGGTCTGCTCGCCTATTTGCACTCCGGGCTTACTATACGAGCAAATAAGCGTGATCCCGTGCAGGTTGCCGTTCCATTTAACCCGCTTACGCCCGGCTTTTGTGTCAAGAGAGCTTCCACCTTCAAGTGCCGCGACGACTGCAACATCGTCGCCTTTTGTGCCGATTACTTTTGTCCCGACGATCTTAGACCAGGCACACTCGCCCATGTGACAGCGCCCCATTGAAACGATGGGCTTGTTTACCTGAAGCAACGTGAATCTTGAGGTAGCCTCCGAATCCTGGCTTGAACTGCTCTGACCTGCAGATTCGAGCTGCGCAATCTTGGCGTCGAGCTCCGCGGTATTTGCGCCCGGCGGGACGAGCGTCTTAGCGGTCTTGAGATCGGACAGCGACTTCGCGTTCTGGTGTGTATCCATAAAAAATAACCCCCGGAGATAAAAGGACAGGGGATCCTTTGGATTCAAATCTATTGCTTTGTTTAGGTCTGAGATCGCCTGGTCGCCACTATCGATCTGGGTGTACGCGACAGCGCGCTCACGAAAGGCGAGGGCCTGCTGAGGATCAAGGGAGATCGACTTATCAAAATCTTGGATAGCTGCTGTGAAATTCTTTTTCTGGGATGAAGCCATGCCCCGATAGAGATAAGCGTCGCTGGCATCAGGCTGCATGGAAATGGCTTTGGTGAGATCATCTATAGCGTTATCAAGTTTACCGGTTTCAACGTAGGAATGTCCGCGATTGATGAGGCCCTTGACGTAGTTCGGCGCGAGCGACATTGCCTTGGTGAAATCAGCGATCGCACGGTCGTACTGCCCCTCGGCCCCATATGACATGCCACGATTGTTATAGGGAGGTGCCGAATTTGGGTTGATCTCGATGGCTTTATTGAAGTCCTGGATTGCCTTATCGTGGTCGTCCTCAGTTTGGTAAACAAGCCCTCGATTATTATAAGATTCAACAATGTTATTATCGATCGAGATCGACTTGGTATACGCCGCTATAGCTGCAGCGTTATCTCTGGCGCGCGTCTGGGCGTCTCCAAGATAAATATTCGCGACTGCCGCGCCGCGCGTATCGCCCTGGGCCTCCGTCTGTGCTGCAATTCGGGTGCACTCCTTAATTGCCAGCGCGAGATCATTGCTCTGATCACACCGAGTCCAGTCGATATTGGCATCCTGGGCAAATGCGCCGGGCGTCAGGAAGGTCGCCGATATCAATGTCAGAGCGCTCAGTAATTTGCGCATTGTTTTCACCCCCCAGGTGTGTTGTCACGCTTGATTATGGCGTCGGGTCGTCTTCTGGTATCGTCAGCCGCCCGACGGCTTGCAACTGCGCGCACCACGTATTGACGTCCCCTGTCTGCTGATCTTTCGTCAGATGAGTGACGTATCGGGGGGAGATGGGGCGGAGATCGCCGGCTTGAGGGGCCCAGACTTGGCCATCGCACTCGATATCGTCGCCCTCTTTGAACTTCTCCATCCAGCCGAAGTAGATGGCGGTGCTTCCCTTTATCGTAATCGACGTCATATCTTGTTCGCCGTAAGACGCAGGATTGGTCGTAAAAGTCGGCGATTTGATAATCCCGCTCATGAGATCATAGACATAAGGGGTCCCGCAGTCTGTCCCGCAACCAATCCAGCCAATGCCAAAGTGGCCTCCGAACTTGTCGACGCTGCCGTCCCGCAGTCCTTCAGTTAAACGGGTCCTGTAATCATGGAACCGCCCGTTAGGTCCATTTCTGTCCATATTCGGTATGACGACGCGACTGGATGTCAGCGTGATTGGATTCCGGGCAAAGAATGGCCGCAGACGAGCATCTATGAAGGCTGCGTTTATCGGATCGCGGCCTGACACCACCACATAGCGAGCTGCTGCGAATTCATCAGGATCGGTCGGGAGTTCCTTGGCGAGCTCCTCTTCTCCGTCTTCCCCTGGTACGACGCTCCAATTGCTTCCAGTCGTTTTTCCCCGGCTGTCTATGCGGGTCCAGTTGGCCTCAGGATAATCCGCGTTGTAGTTCGAAACGACATAGGAAACCGATATGGTAGTCCAAGATTGGTCCCCAGAAGTTGATGAAACGACACACACATTACTAGCATCTGGGCCCCTGCCTTTTTTCAACAGAGCCGCATCGAAGAAATCCAGCTTATCTATTTCCGGCTGAGAAAGCCGGTTCTGATTGTTCACCAAAGCGCTCTTCAAGTTGACGAAAACCTTTGGGTCATTGCACTTCCATTTTACCTCGTCAGACTTCGGTGGGGCAGGAGCAGGGGCAGGGGCAGGGGCAGGTGATTGTGTAGGAGCGGGCTTCGCCTTCTTATCGTAGCAAGCGAGTCGGTCGGTCGCATTTTGAATCGTATCGCACGACTGCTGATCGGGATCAGCGAGCTGAGCGACATAATCGGGGATATCGCGCGTCTGCCCCTCTCGCCAAGCGCAGACCTTAACTGTCTCGTTAATCCAACAGGCCTTGTTTGGGATCAGGTTCCCGAGCGGGGTCTTGTCTTGGTCCGCGTGATCTGCGCCGTTCCAGAACCCGTTGAGGCCGGTGCCGTCCTTAATAACGCTCGCGGACACGGATCTACCGCTACTGCTGGTTTGGAGTTCAAGCCCGCCGTTTTCACCGCTGGCGATATCTCCCAGTACGGCGACCTGGCACGCGCCATCGATATACCGGACATTCGCAATTTCCAGGAGGCAGTTGGCAGGTAAGGAGTCGGCCGAGGCTACACCTGTGAAAAGAAAAATCGCAGAAATAGCGCTCAGGCATATACGGGGGTATACTTTACTCATCAGACAGTCACCGCTGGACGTGGCGCAACTTGCAAGGGTCTTTGACAAGGCTACGTATAATCCTCAAATCGCGGGCTTAGGCAATGTTTCCGATGCGGGCTTTGAGAAGAGTTTTGATACTAACGATGGCCAAGAACATAAGGAATTAATGCGTGCTGAATGATGAAATGACCTTGTCCCGCCGCTTTTCCGCGCATTATCATGTCAATTTGAATGTTCTGGGTGCTGTCCGATGACAGAACAGATCTCGCTAACCGTATCGGCGGGCGAGGCGATCATCTTCACTGGGGGCGCATATGAGCAGTATGAACTATGTGGCCACGTCTCCTTTGTTAAGGATTGTGACCTAACCGCATGTGCCGCTGAATTTAACTTGGCATCAAACAACAGAAACTTCGAATCTTTCCCGACTTGGTTAGTCGAAAACGGTTATTGCGTACGGGTCAAATCACGCGAAATCTGGCTAGGCGGGGGGCCTGGTGTTGATACCAAGGCAACCTTGGAATGATCCCGCAGGACTGGCTGAAGCGAAAATTCACAATTGCTGATATCGAAAACGCCAACTCGAGCTCGGGCCGCCCGTTCAATTACCTGAACAAAGAATGGAACGCCATGAAGGCTGCGATGAAGCCTGTCGATGAGGTCTGGTCGTTCTCGAGCTCGCCGGCGTCTTGGAGCATGCGCGGGGGCAGGGCAGGGGTGGCTGTTGTCCGCGAGGGTGAGGTTGTGGCAGTGTTGGTCACGAGACTCAACTGACTCGGGGCGGCCTGACCCCGAACAAGGTTTGTGCTTTACGCGCGATCCTAGTCGGTGAGCAAGTGGAGCGGCATAATGCGGAAGGCTGACCGAGTTCGGATAAAGAAAGTGGCCAGGGCCATAAGGGATAACGTGCCGTTTACGGATGGATATCCGAGTCCAGATGAGCGGGCCCGGCACGCCGCAGCTGCGCTAATTCCAGAGGCCGCTACCGATGGGGACGCCTTCTTCGTAGAAACCTCAAGGCGATTTCTGACGGGCTTTCTGCATCACGCCCAGACAGAAAACCCCAAAAAGAAGTGATGGTATGATTCACATATCATGAAAGCTCAGGTCGTGCGCATCAAGTACCTGATCTCGGCTCGAGTCACGACGTCGGTGACCTCTTCCCCGGCCTCGACTTCGAGCGCGAACAGACTGGGTAGACGCCCCTGACTATCGGTTTCGAACCGCGCGTGGTGTTCGATGAGGGAGTTGACAAGGCCGAGATCATCCCTCGCGATTGCCATATGCATGGCCGTTAGCCCTGTTCGCTGATCTCGAGAAATAGCCATCTCGTTAGTCACTAGCTCTTTGGCGACGGCTGGGTCTCCGTAATAGATCAATTCCAGAAATGCAGCCTGTCTTGCGGCCAAAGTCGTTGTAACGTCAATGACGCGTTTCGACACCGCGTCAAAATTGATCGTTATCGCCGAAAATTCAGCAAGAAATTCTAGGGCGTTTGATCCGGCCATCCGCCCCTCCTGGCTAAACGATGACCCGTCTTCTGATAAATGGCCTCAGCGGTTGGCATCATAGCGTATCCGTAAACTGCTGAACCTGGCCGTTCTGTGAGGTCCTCGGCACCCTCGACATGAAAAATGCGCTCTGCGGATGTCGCGAAAAGGGTCGATTCCTCGATTTCGAAGTGCTCCACGATAATTGACATCTCCATCCCAGTTACGACGTTCTTTAGAATACCGTGCAAGCCGGATTGTACTGGCACCGCGACGCCGCGCCATCGCTCCAACGGCGTGCCGACTGTTGTTTTCTGAACCAGCCAATAGCCGTCGTGCGGTTCGAGGACCAGTTTAGCATGGTGCTTAGGGGCCCGTCGCTCTATCACTATGCACCCAAATTCCAGCATCAGTGGCTCCATCGGATGGGCACCGAGAAAGGCAACCAGCTTCTGTGCCAGGGCGAATGACGGGTCGGTGATTTCGACGATATCTAAGAAGCGCTCGCAATATTCGTCGACCGGGACTGTTCCCGCGACGCCGGTACGGTAGTAACGCTGAAATGTCTTGAAATTAAACTCGACTCCTATCGCGTTGATAATGGCGGCGTGAAGCGCAGGCGCGCCCATGGGCTGGCCCGTGCGCCCGATGTGTTGCTTTGCATATTCGGCCAAGCGCGCCTTGATCGATAGGAGCCCCATCGCAGAGTCCAGCTTCTGTCCTTATTGCCCCATCGAGCGACGTGCCAGATCTGAAAAATCAGAGATGGAGTTCGCACCATGGCGAAAGAAACCCGTTCCGACACTAATCTCCACTCCAGTCGCGAGTCCTGGCTGAAGGCCGCTGAACTGGCCCTGCGCCCCCATTTCGAGGGGCATGGCTATCCCTTGCCGGAGAAGATCCGTTACTCGATAGCGTTCACGTCGCAGGGCCGCAAGGGCAAAGCGACTGGGCAATGCATCTATCCCGAGGCGTCGGCCGACGATCATTTCGAGATCATTATTCGTAGCGATCGTGACGATCCGATGGATGTTATCGGGGTGCTGGTCCATCAGCTCGTCCATTCCGTTACCAGCAAGCGCCATGACAAAAGGTTTCATGACGCGGCGCTGAAGTTGGGTCTGAATGACAAAAATGGGCTGGTTGATGCCGGCCCAGCCCAGCCGCTGAAGCACACAGTTTTGAACGACTTGATCGTGCAGCTCGGGCCGCTTCCCCATGGGCGAGTCGACTTCGACCTTATCAATCTGCGGGGTAGCGAACTCGTGGCGGATCGGAAAAAGAAGCAGGTCGCACGGATGCATAAGGCCGAATGCAAGTCCGAGGGCTGCGGCTACACCGTCCGCGTGGCCGCGAAGTGGCTCCGCGTCGGCAAACCCCATTGTCCCGTGCATGGCGAGATGTTCGCCGATTCCCCCGTCACTGTGGAGGCCGCGACATGAACGCTATCATCGCCTATCTGGTCCAAAACGAACTCTTCTTCGCCTCGCTGGTCGTGCCGACACTGTTAATGGCGATCTTCTGCGCCCGTTTCGGCACGAAAAGCACCGCGCGCGGATCTGCTGGCTGGATGACGCTTTGGCAGGCCAACCGCTATTTCAGCGGTCTGAAGCCCGGTCTCATCGTCGGGGACTGGAAGCGTTGGACCATCCTGCCGCTGTTCTACCGCGGGGCATCCAACATCCTGACCGTTGGAACGCCTGGCTCGATGAAGGGTGTCGGAATGCTTATTCCCAACGCCTTGAGATGGCCTTTTCAGTTCATCTTCGATCCCGGTGGCGAGATCAGCGCTGTCTGCGCCAAGGAGTGGCGTCGCAAGGGTTACAATTTCTACTGCATCAACCCCTGGGACATGCACGCTGGCGAGCCCTGGGCCCTGCCTTCACATTCTTTCAATCCTGTGGACTTCCTCGATCCGACATCGCGGACCTTCGCAAGCGATGCGGATTGGCTCGCTGACATGTTGATCGTTCGCACAGGCAAGGAATCTGATCCGTTCTTCAACAACACTGCACAAGCCTGGTTGAAGGGATTCCTTATGCACATCAAGACGCATGAGGTGCCAGATCGCCAGAACCTGCTCGTGCTACGCGAGTACATCATGGCCACAAGTCAGCACTGGAACATGCTGATGGTCAATATGGCGAAGAACCAATCCGATCCCTTGATCGCCCGCCAGGCGGCTGACATGACAAGGACGAAGGACACCGCGTCGAAGCAGTTTCAGGGCGTCATGTCCACGCTCGTTCAGGCTACCGCGTTTCTTGAAGACCAGGTGATCCGAGATGCGATCTGCGCCTCCGACGTCCGTATAGCCGACCTTAAGGGCACCGACGAGGCCGGCAATATCCTTCGTGGCGCAATCGTATCCGTGATCGTGCCGCTGCAGTACCTCGAAACCCATGCCGCCTTCGTGCGTCTCGCCACGGGCTGCGCTTTGCTCACGATGGAGCGCTTACCTCTCGCCTTGTCTCGCGTCCTCTTTAAGTTCGATGAATTCGCGGCGCTCGGCAAGATGAACCGGATCGTCGACAGCCTGGCTAACGTTCGCAAATATCGTGTTTGGATCAATCTCGTTTTCCAGAATATCGGTCAGGCCAAGAGCCTTTATGGCGAAGGCTGGAACAAAATCGAGGGCGGTTGCGAGCTCAGACAGTACGTGTCGGCTTGGGATGCCGAAACCTCGGAACATGTCGCCAAGTTGTGCGGAACTTCGACAATCAGCATCAACGGCTCGCCGCACGCTCGTCCACTCAGGACCCCTGAGGAGATCAGGCAGCTCCCTGTGGACCAGCAGATCGTGTTCTTCGGAAACAGGGCTCCGGCCCTTCTGAAGATCCGGCCTTACTGGGATCGCCCGATGCTGAACGGGAGATACTATGACAACCCGTTCCATGCCAGGACCCCCGATCCGTCGCCGACACTACCCCTGCAGGTCCTCGCCGGCGCCGTTGTGAGATTCACGGCTTGGGTACTCACACCGAGCCCAACTTTCCTAGTCGCTTTAGCTCTAACCATATGGGGGCTGTCATGATCGATTGGTTTGCCCGGCAGCCGGTCATCCTCGAGGCAATGATTGGCATCCTGCTGTTCTACACGGGCTGGATCCTTTTTCTCGGGGCGCTTCGAGTGGGCAACTTACTCCTACAGGCCTCGATCGAGGGCGGCTTGAAGTTTGTCGAGATCGTATCAACACTCGCCGCCAAGGGGATCAGGAGCTTCGTCGGTGTCTTCATCGGCCTGGCATACGTTCTAATCGTCACGAGCTGGGTGCCGTTGGGTAAGGCCTTTGATGCCCTTCGGAACTGGACCTGGAAAAAACTGGACGAGGCCCCCAAGCACGAAGGCCGTGCCCCGAATATTGATGACCTCGTCAAGGAGGCTGATCCCATGGTCGAGGCCCGCGACATTCTCGGCCTCGGACTGAGCTTCTCCAGAGCGGATTTCGACGCCCAGTATCGAAAGCTCATGCGGTCCGTGCACCCAGACGTTTCTGGTTCGAATTGGCTCGCAACCCGCGTCAACGGTGCCAAAGACACGATCATGAAGCAAAAAGGATGGAAAATATGATGGACCGCATCACGATACAGCACGGCTGCGCCACAAAGGATATCACCTTTCCCGTAACCTTCGCGTTGCGCGACGGCAAATATCGCTTCGAATGCATCCAAGTCGCGCCGCCGGTGACGATGCGGAGCAGGCTTCAGGGCATGTTGAAGCAGGTGCCTGCCCAGGAGGGACCCGGCTCGGTCTCGATCGACATCGAAAAGATGGACAGTACGGGTCGGAAATGTCTCTGCGGCCAAGTCGACTTTATCATCTGTATGAAGTGCAACCGGCACGTCTGCGGGTCTAAATCGGTGGAGACATTCTTCCGGTGTTCGAAAAGCTGCGGGAACTCAGGGAAGATCGGTCGCGCGACTTCGATCGAGGCCAGTGAAGGCGGTGCCCAGCTCGCACTTGGCGGTCCCAGCAAACTAATGCTTCCGCGCGCGGGTCAGAAGCTGCTGCGATGATAATCCGCGCAACTATATTTCAAATCGGGCGGATCGGTCAGTATTCGCCCGATTATTGGTGCAGCAGGACTATTTCGGATGATATGACAACAGATAACAATTCGTGAAATTCTATACCTTTGCGAGGATATAATGGCCAAGAGCGCTGCGAGATTAAGAGGACTGTGGCCAGAAAGCCAATCCGGAAATATGAAGCCGTCCACCACTATAACTATCGGTCTACCAGGAAACCTTTATGCCAAGTTGCAGAAGGTCGTTGGCGGTGATCCTTTTACCTATAATGTTGAGGAAGCAGTAGTGACCTGCATGCGGGTGCTAACCGGTGGCCTACCGATTTCCTCTCTGGTCAGAGTAGTGGCTCAAACAAGGGGTGTGACAATGACCGAAGCTTTCCTGGGTCGTCCCGCTGATAAAGAAACCGATGCTGAGGTCCGGCGTTTACTCAAGGCGGCTGCATTGGTCGCAGAGGTCTCAAAGCTTGATCCGAAGCGTGCAGAAATCACGATAGAGAATGAGCGGGATATATTATCGAAGGCTTGGCAATCAGTCGCGCCGGGCAGGGATGTGTCGGCCGAGGTTGAAGTTCACTTTTCGGATCGTGGGGAGGAATACAATCTCAGTGATCTTCTTGATAGATACGCATGGCTGATGGCCGAAAGTATGCCGCAGGATAAAACAATTGTCGGCACCTTGAAGCGAGAGGACGATGAGCCGCAACCCCTTTAGGCTATCGCGGCAATCGATATTGGGATAATCCTTCGATACTGTTCCAATCGGAGGATTTTTCATGGCAAAAGCGCCACAGGAAGACGTGAACGTTCAGAGCATTATCGCGTCATTGGATGTACTGAGCGCAGGAGACCTTAATCAGGTTATTGAGGCCGCGATGTCAAAGAAGGCTTCAAAGATCGATCAGGCTAAGCGGGATCTTATCGCAGAAACCAAAGCCAAAGCTGCGGAGCTCGGACTGAGCTTTGAGGATTTGCTGCAGGGGACGCCAAAGAAAACAGAAACACGCGTCGCGGCACCCATCAAGTTCCGTTTCCCGAGCGGCGCGACATGGTCTGGCCGAGGCAAGAACCCGAAAGAATTGGAAGAACTTATCGCTGCCGGGCGCAGCAAGGATGAGTTCGCTGTGTGATATGAAATGGGCCTTGCTGGAACGGGCAGTTATCGTTTTGGCTGCCAGTTCCGGTTGGGCTTCAGTATCGCGTTTTGGATCTGAGGAACCTCGCAAATCTCCTCGCCTTCATCATGGTCCCAGTCTGGGTAATCGTCATCCCAAAGATCGCACATCCTGTCTTCATATTCTGAAGCAGATTCCGCGTTTTCGCGATCGAGCTGCCGCCACTCCGCAATCCAGTCCCTGCGACCTTCGTCGGTTGGCGCTACGCCTTGGCGAGCGCAATCGAATTCGTAGGCCAAGACGGCTTGTTCGTCACGTGTCCCCGGCATCGCGCGGCCTACTCATAAACAGGGGATTTACGGGCGTTGTCTACTAACTGGAGGTGACGCGGCATATTGGCGGCAATGTTGTAGATGACCTGGTGGATATCGGCCTTGGTTTCCTCGTGTGTTTCGCAAGTGAGTTTAAATTCCTTGCTGGGTCGCGACGGAGCCAGCGCGTCAAGTTGGTCGCGCATGAGCTGCATTGCCGAAAGCGCTTCGCGGGCAATGCGGAGGAGCGTGGGACCTTCGGCAAGGAGGGGACGGATTGCCGCCCACTCAGCCTCATTCCTTAGATACTCGCTGGCGGCCCGTTCGTCGCGTGCCACGGCGGCTGCAGCTTTCCAGTGGCCCAAACAGACGTCAGCTAAACCAAGCATGCGGTCCGCGTCGGATTTGGTAAAGTGTGCCTGTGGTCTCACGGTCTCCTTATACTTTCCCCCGTGTAGCCCACGGGCAGGCCGAAACGTCATTTCGATTTAACTTGTCAGGATTTTATATCGGACTGGTGGCAGGTAAACATATTTAAGGGTAATATTGTTGCGTTTTCTACGGGAGCGCTTCTATGGCTGACGACAAACCGCAGACCTATGATCACACCGGGCTCGCTAAGGATTACACGGTATTCCTGGAGGGATTAAAGGCGCAGGGCTGGTCGCTATCTGAAATCGGTGACTTTTTAATTGAGCAGGGTATTGAGTTGCGCTTAGAAGCAGAACGCCAGGCTGATAGGGAGATGGAGCGGTAGGTTATGACATGTCGGGCGGCGCCGTGACTGGCTGTAAGCTGTGAAGGTAGGTCGTCGCCTTTTCCGCGGCGCTGGCTACGGAGAACAAAAACCGGCTATCTTCTTTCATGGCTGCGATCCAATGTCCGAGGTATGCGGCGTGCTGCGGCAACTCCTCTGGAGCAACACCAAGATCCGCGCATAAGAACGCGCAGCTCAGCTCCGCAATCAACTCCTCCTTGGCATATCGAGTGTTCTTCGCGCTGGCCTTGCCGAACTCGCGGGCAAGCCTGTCTTTGTGCCCTGACCAATGCGAGAGCTCGTGAAACATCGTACTGGCATGGCCGCCGGCGCTCAAAAAGGTCTCAAACGGCGGCATCTTGATCACATCGAGAGCCGGGATATAGCACGGCTGAGGGCCTGGCTCGATGACTGCTCCAGTATTTAAAATGAAAACATCGGCGTCTTCGATCCGGTTATCGGGATTCATGGCTTTAGGTTTCGCGTAATATTGTTGCGGCAAGCCATCGACCTGAGACGCGTTGAAAGCTACAGAGGCTTTCAGGAATGGGATATTGCGAGTGGTGGCCTCGCCGTCGGCGCCGGTTTCCTCTTTTTCGAATGTCGAGGCATAAAAGACAGTGCTGCCGCGCTCGCCTTTGCGGACGCAGCCGCCGAGCTCGACCGCCTGCTTGAAGCTCATCCAGAATGGTGTGGCTAGGCCAGCACTCGTCGACGCCATCCATAAGCTGACGACATTAATACCTCGGTATGGCTGACCGTTCCAACGCAGCGGTCGCGAGATCGGCCCTGCTGGGTGTTCAGATGCCCATGGCGCGAACCATGGTCTGACGCCTTGCTCCAGCATAGCGGTAATGTTATTGATTAACTCTTCGTGTCGGTCCGGGCCAGTTTTCTTATTTTTCATTGCATTCCATATTATCGATCATCGCGAATAGATCGATAATACAAAATGAGCTACCTACGGACCAAGATTAATAAGCGCAATAATATTGCGTATTATTATACCGGGTATGGGCCGGTAAACAGGTCGCCAGATGCGCGGCGCAGTAGATATGTAATGGCCCTGCGGCGGAGATGCTCTGGCCTGTCGTGGATGATATGGCAGCGCTGGCACAGCGCCTTGAGATTACGCGGGCGGCAGTCGCTAGGATCGTGATTTAGGTGGCAGGTTGCGAGAATAACGCGAGTAGTGTGGGACTGAATGTTGGGCTGCCGGACGGCCCTCCCGCGCCGATCTCGCCATGTGCCCTCATCGAGCCAGCGGCCATCGGGAACACATTCGATAGTCTCTCCATGGGGGCGGGAGCAAAATTCGCAGCGACCTGACGCGCGCGTGAAGCGAACTAGTTTCGAGAGCTCAACCCAGTCAAACGGATAGAGCCATTTATGCTGCGGGCGAATAGGCATGCGTAACTCCCTGTGAGGAGTCTAGCAGTAAGAATATGTGAAGTGAATCCCTCCCGTTAAAATAGGATCATGCAAAGGTCATGGCTCTGAACGCCGACGCTAGGCGAGCCCGCGCGATTTCTTCGCCCACTCGATCGCCTCTTTGTAGGTTTCTGCCAATCGCTTGCCGTTGGCGTCTGTCAGGTCGTTAAAAAGCGCGTCCCAGCTGTCAAAGATTTTCTGAAGCAACGGAACGTTTTTTCTCTGACATGCTTGCGTTATTTCGCTTCCGATGCGCGCAATCTCGAGACCGCGTTCACTCGGATCCTTTACACTGTCGTCGAACACAGTCGCGGACGTATAAGTAACGATTTTCGCGAAATCTTCGCGCGCCGACGCGACTTTTGTCGCATTCGGGCCGTATTGCAGCGTCAAAAAAGTCAATGCACCTTGTTGAATACACATGTACATCGCTGCGCATTCAATCACATCTGTTTTATTGTCGAATGGCGAGAGCCCTCCACATCTCCTCGCAAGTCCCGCTCCCAACTCTAAAAACCTGGAGATTTTGTATCCTACCGCGGTTGACTGGCCAGGCCCCAAATGCTTCGTGTGTTCTGATAAACGGTCTAGAAAAATTCCCAGCTCTAAAACACGGTCTATCGGCTCTTGCGGCCGGCTTCTTTGGCCGAAAAGTAAACTAAGAATCCCCATCAGTACTTCCCCCCGACGTGAGCAATGCATTTCCGCATCGCGATTACAAGCCGTGCAAAAACTGCAGTGGCTGGCTACCTAGGCCGGCCTATTTCTGACGAGTCGCGCCGCCTTCGCCGGTCTCAGAACTTTGCTGATATTTCTTCATTTGGTGGCTGACTGCCGACGCCTCTAAACCGGTTAACTTGGAGATGACGCCGGCCGTGGCGCCTTTCTCAACTAACAGCGGCAGCAAGCCATGTAGGGCGATCCGGACAAGCTTGCGATGGTGGGACACAGTATCCCAGTCCCGCACCGGCCGCTGTCGCCGGGACTGATCCGCCGCTGACACCAGGCCTCGCAACCATTCGATTTCGATCAGTTGCGAGGCGTCAAGCTTCTGCACGAATTCAACCGCCCGAGCCTGAGCTTGGTCTCGGCTGGCGTGGCGCTCCATTAGAGGGCTCTCTGAGAGGGCATCCGGACGCTCGGGCCTCCGGTATGCCTTTGCTCGATGGGCTTCTCGTCTGGGGCATTGAGGCCGCGATCGACAAACTGGAGCTCTTGCAGGAAGAAGTTGTGCACCTGCTCTTTTCCGTCCTTGTCGAGCGCACCTTCGACGCGGTAGCCCTCGCATCCATTCGCATAGAGATAGCGAGACGTGATGATGCCAACAAATCGATTGACGCGGCCTTCAACGCGTTCACCATTATCGAAAGTGAAATCATGCGTGAAGGATTTCGCCTCACTTGCTAATAATGGAAAAAGGCTTTGCTCGTCGACATTCCAGCCATCTGGGATCTTATCACCGTCTGTCGAGCGTGGCTGCACCCCGTATTGAATACATCCATTCAGCCGTTGTGTGACAGAAGTAATTTTGCCTCTCAGGCCGCTGTACACGCACTCGACCGCCAGGCCACCCTGGTATCTGAATTTCACTATGCTCATGTTTTCTCCGTATTTTTATTAGAAATATGACGATAATCATATCGGAAAGAGAGAAACAGGGCGGAGGAAAACAGCGCAACTTTATTGCGATTATCGGGAGCGTTTAAACGTTCTCAAAAATCTGTGCCGCGACTCTTGCGTGCCGATTATAGGCGCATTATATCCCGATTATCTCAAATCGGGAGTATGCCGCTATGTGGCGGGAATTTAACGGGCCCCTGCAGCTATTGCTAGGAGTTCTGAATAAAAGGGGATTTGAATATAAGGATATCGACCGCGTCCAGGCCGCCGTCGACGACCTTGCTTTTTATGAAGACGGAGCGCTTCTGCGCGTCACGACTCCGCATGATAGGAAATATTTTATCATGCACCGAGGTGGCTTGTTGGCGTCACAGGTAATACTCTGGATTGACGGCACGTCGGACCCAATCCACCGCGCGAACAGGACGTTCGGTTTGAAATTAACCGATGATAATGTAATAGATTATCTGCGGTTTCATAATGGGTTTCTTGTCGGTGATTGTGGTGATCCGTTCTTCGTGATCGATACGATGAAGGGCTATGTGATCGAGGACAAGGACCCACCAGCCGACATGACGCCGAAAATCACGGGTAAGGATGAAGACGGCTTTCTGGTGTCAGCTTTCATCCGATACAGCTGGAGCGTCTTCGCTGCCGACTTCAAGGTGCATTCCAGAAACGGGTTGGTCGAGATGCTGGAGGACAGGCAGCTCGGAGACCTCGTCCTGCTGCAGTGACATCTCCTCGTCTTCATAGTCGTAAGGGTCGGATTCGGTCTCATCAGAGGTCGGTCCGGCCCTTTCTTCGTGGGCGGGCAGGTTTATGACTGGGCACCGTTTGACGACGATATTTTCCAATGATTGCTGCATGCGAAAAGCGGCGCCTTCTGAGACTAGCCGCTCCTGCTCGTCGATCATCGACATGAGTTTTATGCAGGCGGCTTCGCTTTCGAGCAGTCCCCTCCTGTGGTGGGCGATCATGCCTTGTTTCTGAGCTAGCCGGTCTTTCAGGTCTTCTAATACCGTATTCGTCAATCATTCCCTCCAATGTGGGTTATGTTTTGTAGCTGCTGGCGTTAAGGCGCGACACCACAGTTCACTGCGGTTTGTCACGCCGTTCCACCTGAGTTGCATCTCGCAAGGATCGGGCAGCGCTTTTCGCATTACAACACCGATCGGTATTTTAAACCATTCGCCGTTATACATATCGTCGCCCTGTGCTAGGGGTTCCCCGCAATCGCCGCCGCGGCCTCGATCCGAAGGCGAACAGCCTGCGGAATTTTGATATAGCCGCGTACCCAATTAGCCATAAAGCAGGCTCGGTGTTCGCCAGTGTTTTGGACGCAGACCATATTCCAGAGCGTTTCGAGATTATCCTGAGTGGGGATGTAACCGTCCTGGCGCGGGAGAGCCGTGGATGCCCCAGCCGGAGCGGCTTCTAAATGTGCCGATTTAGCCTCGGCCAGTTGCTCGAACATGATTGTCGCGGTCTCCACGTCGCCGGTTTTTAGTTCCGTGATCGCATCCTCGAAATAAATCGAGAAGAGGGCGCGGTCGGATTTTAATGTCTCGATGAAGGTCTCGCTCGCCTTTCTCACCTGCAAACCTGCGTTTTATCTTTGTTCATACGAGGGGTAATAGATCCCGTTATTGTCGCGACATATTCGCAGCCAGTGCCGCTATCCGTGTAAAGAGCGAGCCCGCTGTGCTGTCCTGCCTTGCCGTCGGTGTCATCGTGGAAGACGCAGCCGGTCGGGAAAAGCAGGATGAGCAGCGCCCAAAGCAGAAAGAGATCCTTCATGCGAACCTCCACAAGGCGGAACTCGCGAGGGCCCCCCACATGAGGAGTCCGGTCAGGGCCTCAGCGACCTGCGTTGGATTCTGGTAAAACCATTTCGAGATCGCGTCAGTACCGGCCTTGAAGGCATCGCTGAGCGCCCAGCCTATAACGTAGGCCAGCGACTTCGTCAGGCCGCTTAGGGCGATGATCGGGTTCAATGTGGCGATACCGCATGACAGGCTTATCGCTAGGCCCGAGACGCACATCCCGAGGACGTCGTACCAGTATGGCGACAGATAGGGCTTGAGCCATTTGATGCTAAATTCGAGCCATTCATCGGTGCGGGCCTTTATTGAGGTTCCGAGATCCTGCCATCCACCATGGCCGGTGCAGACCGCGGCAAAGGTAGCGGCGAACACCAGAAGCGTAACGATCGAGAGGTACGCGTAGTTGGTCCAGCCGGCCCCAATATGTGGTGCCAGGAACCACGTCGCCGCCGCGTAGGGCAGGGCGAATATGATCTGGGACAAGGGCCGGATATCCTCGTCCGAACCGCGCCAGCGATAAACAATCATTCCTGAGCTTGCGGCGGCTGAGAAAAGCCCGGCGAATAGTTGAGGGTTCATGGCGCGGCCTCAACTTGAGGAGGCTCGTCTTCCAGGGGCTGCGTGGAGAACATCCCGAATGCAAGTATCGACCCGCAGAAGATCACGGTGCACACAAGTGTGGCGAGGATGAAGCTGACGTAGCGAATTATCTTACGCACCATTGTTCTTTCTATAGGGCTAGGGACAATTGAGTTTCACGTTCCGGAACACGTTCAAATTGGGCGGAGTACGGCCCTAGCGCTCCCCACTGCTCAGCCATTGCCTCGCCGATACCGGTGAAGAATCGTGACCGCTCACGCCACCGGTTCGGGCCTGGCGGCTGGCGGTGAACACGATTTTCGCGTCCCTCAACGATGTTTGTTGGGGTGAGGGCAGGGAGGTTCTTTAGCCAGAAGCAGGTGCGCTTCGTTTCACCGTGGCCAAACTGCCAAGGTTGAACGCTTTGGGCGAAGTCCTGATAATTGGAAATTCGCTCCTTGGCATGCTTATGCATCACCGGGTTTTCAATGCAGATCCGTTCTATTGGGGCGTTCCAGAAGGTTGAGAACAGCTCGGCGCCGTCGTCCAGCTCCCGCCACATGTCTTGCAACGTGCGGCCCGGCGGCGGCGCAGTAAGCCAACGGACGCCCGAGTTGCATAAGCGAGTGCAAGGAGGGTGGGCGACCATGAGCAAGTCCCACCCATCGTTCAGAATATCCCGCGCGTCGCCTCGGATATGTCGGTTGCTGCCATCCTCGTTGGGGAGGATGTCGCACGACCATGCGTCGTGGCCTTTGGCGAGAAACGCGTTTCTGACGGTTCCCGAAAATTCGCACGCGACCAGAACTCTTAAGGGTACAGGCCCCAATTATTTCCATGCCTGTCGGGGTTGCTCAATAAACTCCACATAGACTATCTTGCCGCTAGGGAATAACAAAATACTTTCGGCGAAACTTTATTGCGTATCTCGCTTATCGAAATGTCGTCACGGCGCGATATGCTAGAGGCGTAAAGGTCGAGGAGGACGGTATGAATCGAGCGCTGTATTTGGCTGCCGTAGCGTCAGTCGCTCTATCCATACCCGCCCATGCCATGAGCCTCACCGCCTTCTACGAATTCGACGCCAGGACGCAAGCGGCCAGTGTCCACGTCGCGTTGACAACAGAGATCCTGCGCACCTCGCTGTCGGGTGATTATGTCAGATCGGCCTGCATCGAGACCAAGTTCGTTGCGCCGAAAGTCTGGGCCGATGCCGTGAAGCAAATATATGCAGGAATAGCAGCCTCGACGGATCGAGACACCGATACCGAAGAATCCCATATCGTGGCAGCGGTAAAAGAGGCCTGCGATAACGTCGACGCCCCGGGTTATGATAACGTCGGCCACCGCTTCTACAACACAGCCGCCATGCTTGCCGACTATCCCAAGAGCCTAGACAGGAACCGTATCATTGCCGTAGCGGTCAGCACCCAGGCCGCTTTCGCAAAAACAGCGGGCCATGACAAGTACGCCCAATGCATCTCGGCCGCATTTGGAACAAGCGATGACCAGGCCACTGCGGAGTTTGGTTTTGCCCGTCTCGTGAGCCAGATCGAAGGCACCCAGCCGCCTGATAAAAACATTGAACAGGTCATCCTCGAAGCCATTAGTAGTGAATGCGGGCCAGACCCTAAATAATAATACGCAATATTATTACGCCTAAATGTATTGCCGCTTATCGATGCTGTTTATACAACTGGATAAACAACATCCTTTGGAGGACATACTATGAAAGACATGAATCGTATTAGCGTTATTGGCCGCGTTGGCAAGGATCCAGAAACACACGAGTTCAGTTCAGGTGACCTCAAGGTCTCATTCAGCATCGCGACATCTGATCGCTGGAAGGATGATCAGGGAAACCAGAAAGAGCGGACGCAATGGCACAACGTAGCCATCGTGAATCAAGGGCTCGCAAAGATCGCTCTGGACTACGTCAAAAAAGGCAGCCGCGTCATGGTCGAAGGTGCCATGGAGTACCGCGAATGGACCGACGACCAAGGCGTCAAGCGTAACGCATCCGAAATCGCCCTACGTCCCTTTGGCGAAGGTCGCCTCGTCCTTCTCGATCAGAAAAAGGAACAGTCTCAGCAGAGCGGCAACGAGCGCACCAGCCAGCCTCGCCCACGATAACCCTTCCAGAAATAACGAAAGCCCCGCTCCCGGTCTGCCGAGAGCGGGGATGCGCTTTTAAGGAAAAATGTTAGCTCAAACCGGACTGGCGCTTGCCTTCGCTAATGCGGCAATTAGGGATATCGGTCCTTCAGATAATTTTGCGCGCGTTCCCAGAACCCCCCGGCGATCTTCTGTTCCTTTTGCAACTGCTCAATCATTTGGGAGTAGCAACTGTCATAGTGCGCTTTGAATTCGCCATCATTCGGAAAAAGTAGCTGGAACTGAGTTTCGCCGTTCTCGGCGAGGCATTCGATCTCCATGTCCCTCGCGGCTTCGAAGGCCTTCACACAGTTCATAGACTGCTCTCGTTCCACCACGCGGAGCACGGCGCCACCACTGCCGTCCGGCTCAGCTACTACTTCGACAAATATAGGTTGGGTGCGAGGCTTGGTCAGAATTCTCAAAACCGCTCTCGTCTCCTCCTCTATACCGAGGAGGCTCATCATCATAACGATGTGGGTATAGACCCCGAGCCCGAGATCCAGCATGAACCGAATTTCGAACGTGAAGTCAGGGGTGTCGTCCATCTGGGAAAATTTGTATTGCCGCGCCACGAGTTTAGGTTGATCCACATACCACTGCGTATAGTCGACACGCATAGCGTAGCCCCCCGTGAATAATTACTTCTTGCAAGGCCAATATGTCGAGAGCAGGACGAACGTCATGTCGTAAAAGCTGTCGTCCGGTCCAATCGTAGCCCGATTCTCGTCGGCTTCTTTTACAATCAATGCAATCGCATCCCTAACGGACGCTCCATCTGGATAACAAAAGTCTGCGTTCTTCTCTCCTTTTCCGGTTTGATCCTGCATCATCGCGCTCACCATGCCCATGCAAAATCCCGAGAAAAACGGGCTTTTGATTTTGGATTCCGCATCGACCGCACTGGTAACCGAGAGTGCGTCTCTACACGATGGCAGGACGTCGTTCGCTCTAATATCGATATTGTCGGCATAAGCGGGCGCTGCCGCGATCGCCGCCAGCAGTGACATGGCTATCAATAGTCTCATGGCATTATTTCCCCCTTCGCAAAGCGTAACTTGTTAGATGCGGGATCGCCAACTGGCAAAAATGCAAAAAGATCCCGCCGCGCCGGTTGCCGGGCGGGGTCTA
>Ga0206947_1066_pt2 | contig 33143 bp, 25 predicted proteins | sample Alteio_BWOrgHeat_3_FD_153239 | JGI IMG/M metagenome (GOLD analysis project Ga0206947, IMG submission 153239) | Enriched cells from forest soil in Barre Woods Harvard Forest LTER site, Petersham, Massachusetts, United States -... | ecosystem: Environmental > Terrestrial > Soil > Temperate forest > O...
TTCATATTCACTTTAATTATTCATATCAATCAAACTAAATTAAACTAAACAAACAATGAAAGTAACACTTACCACGAACAAATGGCTCAGTTCAGTCCGACAACTGACGCGTGAAAAATGGCAATTGGGTGCAACTATCCTTGCCGGAAAGATGATAGGCTTGGGGCTTATCGTTTTAGCTATTATGATGGTGCCCGGAATATTTGGCACATCGGCTCATGCAGCTGTTACTGCCAAGGCAGACACATCCGCCCTTGAGCATTCCATACTTACGCAAACCACCAGCGCGATGAATTCGATCAATACCGTTTGGACGTTGGTTGCTGCATTTTTGGTATTTGCTATGCAATCGGGCTTTACCATGCTCGAAATTGGCTTTGCCCGCAAACGCGAAACAGTAAACATCCTGATGGAATGTATTTTTGATACTTGCCTTTGCGGTATCCTGTTTTACGCAATCGGTTATGCTTTCATGTTTAGCTACGGCAACGGCTTTATAGGCCTGCACTGGTTTTTCTTACAGGGCACTACTATTGGCAACCCCACTGATACTTATTTGGCTACAGGCGTTCCAATTATTGCACACTGGATATTCCAGTACGCTTTTGCTGATACTTGCTCAACTGTAGTTTCTGGTGCGATGATCGGCCGTACAGGTTTCCGTGGCGATATTCTTTACAGTATCGGTATTACCGGTTTTATCTATCCAATCATAGGTCACTGGGCTTGGGGTCCTGACGGATGGTTAGCCACAATGGGTACTGCCGGACACTTCTATACAGGTTTGGGCCAGGGCTTCCGCGATTTTGCAGGCTCAACAGTTGTACACACTATTGGTGGTATGGCATCGTTAGCAGGTGCAATGGTTTTAGGCCCGCGTATCGGCCGTGTATTTGCACGTGATGGCGGCGGTATGCCTGCCGGCCACAACTTGCCAATGGCAGCTGTGGGTGGTTTCATCTTATGGTTCGGCTGGTATGGTTTTAACCCAGGCAGTACGCTTTCGGCAATGGATGCTATCGGTATCGGCCGTGTAGCAACTAATACTACGTTGGCAGCTTGCGCCGGTGGTTTTACCGCAATGGCAGCAGCTTTATGGTGGGGATCAACTAAAGGAAAATTCGATTTAGGTTTCACTGTGAATGGTTTCCTTGCTGGTTTGGTTGCTATTACCTGCCCTTGTTACTGGGTTAGCCCGCTTGGCGCTACATTATTAGGTGGTGTTGCCGGTTTCGTAGTATTCGGTGGAGTTAAATTATTAGAATACCTGCGTATTGATGATCCAATTGGTGCGGTTCCGGTACACGGATTTTGCGGAATATGGGGAACTCTTTCATTAGGTTTATTTGCATCTGGTCAATTTGGTATCACTGGTCCTTACGGTCCGGATAATACTAAGCCTAACCTGGTAACCGGTTTATTTTATGGTGGCGATGCCAGCGTATTAAAAGCACAGGCTATTGGTACATTTACCATTGCAATTGCGGTATTTGTTGTTAGCTACATCATGATGAAATTGATAATGATGTTACCACATCCATGGAAACTGCGTGTTGAAGCACATGGCGAAACTGGTCCAGGTGGTTTGGATATGTTTGACCACGGCGCTTCGGCTTACGATTTAGAAGATGGCGACGTTAGCCTAACCGGACTTTTTGAAGAAAAAGTTCCTGCTTAATCGTTCTATAATATAATACCCTTGTGTGGTTGGTCAATTAATAAAATCACCACATCTGCCAACTGCACAAGGGTTATTTTACAAACAATAATTTATAAAATAACTGCTGAATTAAAACGACAATTAATTCAGATCAGGATTCCTTTTGCTCTATTTTTTATTCAAATTCAATCAAATCACAACAATCTATTAACCCCATTTTCAATCAATTCGTTATCATGAAAAAAAAACTTTTACTTTTAACCTTTATAGTGTCGGCATTTGGCTTATCCTTAAAAGCCCAGGACACTGTTAAAACTACCGGCGATGCGCCCCTGGTGCTGAACGGATCGGTAGACACCTATTTCAAGTCCGATTTCTCGGGCCATGGCAATATTCCGACAAGTTTTGCCAACGAAAACAGCTCTATCTCCATCGGCATGATCGATTTGGGTTTAAAGAAATCAGTAGGTAATGCATCGTTTGTTGGTGAGTTATCTTTCGGTCCGCGCAGTGATCAGTCTATCCCTACTGCCGGTTACCACATCCAAAACTTATATGTATCGTATAACCTTACATCTAAATTTAACTTAACAGCCGGTTACATGTCAACCTTTATTGGTTACGAAGTAATTAGCCCTGCTGCTAACTTTAACTATTCAACTTCGTACCTGTTCACCAATGGTCCGTTCCAAAATGCAGGCTTTAAAGCTACTTACACTTTTTCGGATAAGGTAAGCTTAATGGCCGGTATATTTAATGATGGCTGGAATGTTTACCAATCAGTAGGTGGCCGCGTAAATACATTCGGCGCGCAGTTAATGGTTGTTCCTGTTAAAAACTGGACAGTTTACTTAAACGTTGCTGCTGGTCCGCAATCAGGAACGGAGTTCGACGTAACTACTAACTATCAAATTACTTCAGCCTTTAAATTAGGCTTAAACTATGCTGATTTTTCAGCTCCATCCGGCACAACCGGCGGATTCTCGGGTGTGGCCATCTATCCTCAAATAGCTGTTTCAAAAGCGGTTACTTTAGGTTTAAGGGGTGAAATCTTCTCGACCAAAACCGGAACCTGGGCTACTACAGCAGGTCCGGCTCCTGGCGATAAAGTTTCTGGCATTACCTTTACTGCAAACGTAAAAGCTGGTCCATTTACATTCATTCCCGAAATCAGGTTTGATAACAACTCGGCTAAAACAATGTTTACAGATGGCGGCGGTGCAGCTACCAGCTCTGCAAGTCAATTCGTATTGGCAGCAGTTTATGCCTTCTAAAAAAACTTAATTACAATTTATTTAAAAGCCACGCTGATTTTATCAGTGTGGCTTTTATCTTTATGGCATGAAATCATTAATAACTGCTTTAGTTTTTATAACCCTTGTTAAAGTTGGCTTTGCACAACAAGAATTATTATCATTTGATGAGCACAATAAATACATTTATTACCAGGTAATGGATATGCCTGGTTTCCCGGCCGATACTTTACACAACCGTGGGATATGTTTTCTGAAAACCGTAGTACCTAAAGTGAAGCTTAAACAAACTGTTGCCGCCGGCGAAACCAGTATAAGCGGTGCCGGAAAGCTGATTACCTACACTGGCATTGGTATTATGCGGCATGAGTGCGGCGAAATTACCTACCTGTTTAATATCGAAATAAAGGACCAAAAGTACAGATACTGGTTAACCGGCTTTACCTTTACGCCTTACAAACGCGACCGGTACGATAACCAGGTGCCCGAGCCAGGGGTTGAAATTCCGTTAGAAGCAGCGTCGACCAAGCTGGATAAAAGGGATATTACCAGTTATTTGAACCAAACCGGCGCTTTTTGCAAAGAGTTTGGTGATAAATTGAAGCTATACATGGTGAACGCGCCGAAAAAAGACGAAAGTATTAAGAAAATAGTGACCGATAAGTGGTAGCGTAAATACACATTGTTGCATTTGTTTGTAATATTTTCAATAAAAGCCCCCTAAATTACTAAATACACATTGTTGCATTTGTATTATTGAAATAATGCTAAATGTTACAATGTTGCAATAAATGAACACTATTTAATATGTTGATTGCGTTAAATATGAAAATTTAATTTCAATCAACATGCTTATCTCAAAATTTGATTTGTACAAGCCCGAGTGGCTCGAGCTTGTATTCGAAAACCGTAACAAAGAATACGGTGCCTACGAATTGAGGCAACACAATGGCCGCACCATGGCAATGGCCATGGGCATTACTTTTTTTGTTGTTGGTTCGCTGGGAGCCGCAAGTATAATTTCAAGTAAGGGGCCAATACACCATGATAGGGGAATAGTGGTAACTGTTCAACCGCCGCCAACCATCGTTATTCCGCCAAAAAAGGTTGTACCTCCCGAGGTAAAACCATTAAAATCTTTGCCGCCCGCAACGCCGCCAGCAACAACAAAATTTGTGCAGATGAGAGTGGTAGTTGACCCGGTTGCGGCCGAGCCGCCAAAGATAGACGAGCTTGCTAACTCTGCTATAGGCCCCGAAACCGTAAAAGGGCCGACAAGTGTTAGCACTAACGTTATGCCTGTTGAAACACCAGGGAACGATGGCCCCACCGAGGACAATACTATCCATAATGTTGGCTTTGTTGATGTAATGCCCGAGCCCGTTGGCGGTCAGAATGCCTGGAACAAATTTTTAAGCAAGAATTTAAGGTTCCCGCCTGCAGCGCAGGAAGAGGGCGTAAGCGGAAGGGCAATAATGAGTTTTGTTATAGAAAAGGATGGCACACTATCCAATATTACTGTTGAACGCGCAGGCGGCCACGGATTTGATGAAGAAGCCGTACGTGTTTTGAAATTGGCCAAAGCCTGGAAGCCGGGCATACAAAACGGCCAGCCGGTGCGGGTTAAATATATGATACCTATTAATTTTCAGCTATCTTCTGATAATTAAGGTTTTAGTGGTAGCGAAAAGTAGCAGTAGCGGTTTTTGTGTGGCAGCAAAAATTGCACTGCTGCTGCTACTCAAAACTGCTACTTTCAGTTTCATCCGCGCGCTGCAAACTGCTCACAGCGCACTGAAAACTTCCCTTTCACCTTTCGCCTGATTTTCCTACCTTTGCGCATCTTTTCAACATAAACGATACAACATTGGAGCAGCAGGAATTAACCACCGTTGGAACCGCCAAAGACCTTGGTTTACTACCCGAAGAATTTGACCGCATAAATGAAATATTAGGGCGCGTGCCCAACTTTACCGAGCTTTCTATTTTCGCGGTAATGTGGAGCGAGCATTGCTCGTACAAAAACTCAATCACATGGCTTAAAACATTGCCTAAGGATAGTCCGCGTATGCTGGCTAAAGCCGGCGAAGAAAACGCCGGATTGGTTGATTTGGGCGGCGGCGTAGGCTGTGCCTTTAAAATTGAATCACATAACCACCCATCGGCCCTTGAGCCTTATCAAGGTGCGGCAACGGGTGTTGGCGGTATCAACCGCGATATATTTACCATGGGCGCCCGGCCAATTGCGCAGTTAAACTCGCTTCGCTTTGGCGATTTGAGTTTGGATCGTACCAAATGGCTTGTAAAAGGCGTGGTAAAAGGCATCAGCCATTATGGCAATGCATTTGGCATCCCCACCGTTGGCGGAGAGTTGTTTTTTGACGATTGCTATAATGTTAACCCATTGGTTAATGCCTTTTCGGCTGGTATTGTAAAAGCGGGCGAAACTGTTTCGGCAACATCGTATGGCGTGGGCAACCCGGTTTACATTGTAGGCTCGGCAACAGGCAAAGATGGCATCCATGGTGCGGCTTTTGCATCAAAAGATATTACCGAAGATTCTGTTAATGACTTACCTGCCGTACAGGTAGGCGATCCTTTCCAGGAAAAACTATTGCTGGAAGCTTCGTTAGAAGTAATTAAAACCGGCGCTGTTGTAGGTATGCAGGATATGGGTGCAGCAGGTATTATCTGCTCCAACTCCGAGATGTCGGCAAAGGGAGAACACGGAATGCGGATCGATCTGGATAAAGTGCCAACCCGCCAGGCACACATGAAGCCTTATGAGATATTATTGTCCGAATCGCAGGAACGCATGCTGATTGTGGTACACAAGGGCCGCGAGAAAGAAGTGGAAGCAGTATTTGACAAATGGGATTTGAATTGCGCCATTATTGGTGAAGTGACCGATACTAAACGTTTGGAATATTTTATGGACGGCGTAAAAGTTGCCGATGTTCCTGCCGATGACCTGGTATTAGGCGGCGGCGCACCGGTTTACGAACGCGAATACCGCGAGCCTGCTTACTATGCCATTAACCAGGCTTTTAAAATTGAAGACGTAGCAGAACCCGCAGATTTGCTGGATGTTGCTGAACATTTAATAGGCCACCCGAATATTGCATCAAAAAGATGGGTAACGGATCAGTACGACTCGATGATCGGTACTTCTACCATGACTACTAACCGCCCCAGCGATGCGGCTGTGGTTGCTGTTAAGGATACCGACAAGGCTATTGTGATTACAGTTGACTGTAACTCGCGCTATGTATATGCCGATCCGCAAAAAGGGACAGCCATTGCAGTTGCCGAAGCAGCACGTAACATTACCTGCGCAGGCGGCGAGCCGGTGGCCATAACTAATTGCCTTAATTTTGGTAACCCGTACAAACCCGAAGTTTACTGGCAATTTGTTGGCGCCATAAAAGGCATGGGCGAAGCCTGCCGCAAGTTTGAGACCCCGGTTACCGGCGGTAACGTTAGCTTTTATAACCAATCGACCGATGATGGCCCGGTTTTCCCAACGCCAACCATAGGTATGTTAGGTGTAATGGACGACCTTGATAACATCATGACCCTGGATTTTAAAGCTCCTGGTGATTTGATTTACCTGATAGGCGAATCGGTTAATGATATTGCTTCGTCACAATACTTAGCCTCATACCATAAAATACTGGCTGCCCCGGCACCATATTTTGATATCGACAAAGAATATGATATGCAGCAGTTGGTAAAACAGCTGATATTGGATAAGAAGATACAATCAGCACATGATGTGTCTGATGGCGGTTTATATATAACATTAGTAGAGTCATGTTTGCCGAATGGTTTAGGTTTCGAAATAGAATCAGATAGCGGCATTCGTAAAGACGCCTTCCTGTTTGGCGAGGCCCAGGGTAGAGTAGTAGTAAGTGTTTACGAAGGCGATCAGGAACAGTTTATTGAGATGATGGCTACCAGCGAGGTTGAATTTAGCTTGTTGGGTACCGTTACCAACGGTACTTTAAAGGTGGATGATCAATCGTTTGGGCATATTACCGATATTAAGATGGTGCATGATAATGTGCTGCACGAGATATTAGGGGCGTAGTTTTTCGTTCTAAAAAAAAGATACAATAAACCATTTGTCATCCCGGGCACAGCGAGGGATCTTCTCCGCACTGCAATAGTTTACATGCTTAGTCCGCCAGCATGTAGCAGAAGATCCTTCACAGCGTTCAGGATGATAAAATGAAAAATGTTTTCATTTTATCATCTACCTACCATGTTAAAACTAAACCGCATACATCACATCGCCATTATTTGTGCTGACTACCAAAAATCAAAGCATTTTTACAGCGAAATATTAGGCTTGAAAATAGTCCGGGAAGTATATCGCGAAGCAAGAGATTCTTATAAACTTGACCTGGAAGTTGGCGGGTTGTATCAAATTGAACTTTTTTCCTTTCCTAACCCTCCCGAAAGGCGATCTGGCCCGGAAGCCGTTGGCCTTCGGCATTTAGCTTTCGAGGTGGATAACGTTGAGGCATCGGCGGCATATATTAAAGCGCAGAGCATCGCCATTGAACCTATACGTATTGATGAATTTACCGGCAAACGTTTTACCTTTTTTGCCGATCCCGATGGGTTGCCTATTGAGTTTTATGAGAAATAATGGCGCTATACGTTTTTTGGGCAATTAATTTTGATTCTTTTGAAATTTGATAAAGTCCCTTTTTCTGACCCAGAGGGTCAACCTCTTTGTAGTTGAGAAAAATGCCCCCACAATATTGCCGCAGAGCGGCTACCCTCAGCCAGTAGCACAACCCGGTAATCGTCGATATATGATATTTCAAACCTCGTCCCACAATGCCCAAAAGTATGTCGGCAAAGGGTAGCCGCTCTGCGGCAATATATCAGGACATTGCCTTTTTTCTACAAAGCGGTAGACCCTCTGGGTCAGAAAAAATCGAAATCGGGCGATTTAACAAGATTTACCCATACAAAGTGTTAAGCCCGAAATGATTAAGCCCAAATTCGACAAATTAAATTTAGCAAATTCGAAAAATTCGTGGAGTTGGTGTTTATTATATTTTTACTTTAGTGCGATTGCTGCAAGTTAAAACAGTACCTTAATCAAACCAATATAAAAGCCAATCGCATGAAAAAAATAAAGAGCCTTGCCTTGCTGTGTTTCGCAGTTTTTATGCTCAACAACGTTGTGCACGCGCAGGAGCGCTACCAGGCCACCTGGGAATCCTTATCAAAATATAAAACTGCCGAATGGTTTCGCGATGCCAAGTTCGGGATATTTATTCATTGGGGGGTATATTCTGTACCGGCGTTTGGGTCTGAATGGTATCCACGGCAAATGTACCAGGTGGGTTCTGATGAATACAAGCATCATATCGCAACTTACGGTCCGCAGAGCAAATTTGGCTATAAGGACTTTATCCCGATGTTTAAAGCCGAAAAATTTGACCCGCAGGCTTGGGTGGCTTTATTTAAAAAAGCGGGCGCTAAATACGTGGTACCAGTGGCCGAGCATCACGATGGCTTTGCCATGTATAAAACCTCGTTGTCCAAATGGAATGCATTCGACATGGGGCCTCACCGCGATGTAGTAGGGGAACTGGCTGCCGAAGTCAAAAAACAGGGACTGATATTTGGGTTATCGTCGCACCGTATTGAACATTGGTTCTTTTTTAACGGTGGTAAAAAGTTTGATTCGGATGTGCTGGACCCCAAGTTTGATAACTATTATGGTCCGGCGCACGAAGAAAATGAAACCATGTCGCCCGAGTATATGAACGACTGGATGATGCGCGATATGGAACTGGTAAACAACTATCAGCCGCAATTGGTATGGTTCGACTGGTGGATTGAACAGCCGGCCTTAACGCCTTATCGCAAATCGTTCGCTGCGTTTTATTATAACAAGGCGCAGGACTGGAATAAGGAAGTGGTAATCAATTATAAAAACAGCTCGTATCCGGATGGCGTTGCGGTGCTCGATTTGGAGCGCGGTAAGCTTGGTGCAATCCGCGAGCAAGCCTGGCAAACCGATGACGCATTAGGCAATCAGTCATGGGGATATACTACTACCAATACGTTTAAGGATGCCCGCTACGTGGTCACCAATTTGGTTGATATCGTTAGTAAAAATGGCAACCTGCTGTTGAATATCGGCCCAAAATCCGATGGCACGATAACCGATCAGGAAACAGCCGTACTGCTAAACACCGGCAAATGGCTTGCTATAAACGGAGATGCCATTTACGGCACCCGGCCCTGGAAAATTTATGGCGAAGGGCCGACTAAATCGGCCAGTGGCTCGTTTGCTGATCAGAAAGAACCTTTTACTGCTCATGACATCCGCTTTACTACTAAAGGTGATGTTTTATATGTTACTGCTTTAGGTTTGCCGACGACGCCGGTAAGTGTGAAGGCACTGTCCCTAAAATCAGGTAATGGTAAAATAAGATCTATTAAAATGCTGGGCAGCGATCAAAAAATATCGTGGAAACAGAACGATGATGAACTGGTTATTGAACCATCAAAAAGTTATCCGGCGGAGTACGCGGTGAGTTACGTTGTGGCATTAGGTCATTGAGTCATTGGTTGATGGGACGTAAAAAATGAAAAGTCCCAATTATTGCCGTTGGCTTTAGCCAACGGTCGTTTATTTTACCCCAAAGGCTTTAGCCAAAATATACATCATGCCAAGGGGGTAGCACCTGAGGTATTGTTGATGTAAAGTAAGTGGGGAGTGTTTAGGACCGGTAAAACGAGCCATGATCGTTAGGTATGTCGCCAATTTCGGCTAAAGTCGTTATTTTTGCTAATATTATCCGTTGGCTAAAGCCAACGGCAATAGGTAAAACGAAATTTGCTGACTGCAATATTTCAGTAAAAGCTTCATTGTTATCGCCAAAGTGGCAGCCAAAGGTTTTGCTTACAAACTTTGCACCAATGAACTAATGAACCAGTGAACAAATGAACCAAATATTTCGCTTCAAGCAATTCAGTGTCGACCAAAGCGGCTGTGCTATGAAAATCAATACCGATGGGGTATTGCTTGGCGCGATAACGGAGGCCGATGACCCGCTTTCTATTTTGGACATTGGCACGGGAACCGGCGTAATTGCTTTAATGCTTGCCCAGCGTTTTGCTAATGCCAAGGTGGATGCTGTTGAAATTGATTTGGATGCTGCGCAAACTGCCGGGCGAAATTTCAATAATTCGCCGTTTGCTGAACGATTAACTTTGTATGCCGACGATTTTGAAATCTATTTCAATCAATTCGCCGAAAGGAAATATGATTTGATTGTATCTAACCCACCTTTTTATATTGATTCATTAAAATCGCCGGGGGCTAAAAAAACTTTGGCCAAGCATACCGATATTGATTTTTTTGAGAGACTGATTAATGGAATTGCGGGTCATTTAATGCCTGATGGGTGTTGCTGGCTGATATTCCCGGCTACATCGGTTGAAATGGTTTTAGGTTTAGCAGAAGCGTGTTTGCTTTATCCTCAAAAGGTAATCAATGTTTTATCGTACCCACATTCGCCGGCGCACAGGGTTATAATATGTTTAGGTTTTGATAGGGTATCGCCGCAAATAAGTAGTTTAACAATTTACAGGGAAATAGGAGTCTATTCTGACGAATATCAAGGCCTGCTTAAACCTTTTTTTTTAGCTTTTTAGTATGAAAATAGCTGCTATCATTTTAACTGTGATGTTGTTGATGCCCTTAGCGGCTAGTATTAATACTTTTTATGTTTTTTACTCATTTCGTAGTCCATTCGTTCCTGACGGCACCTTTTACCTAATCGAAAGAGAATTGGTTTTCGACGCTATAATTTATTTCGTCATTTTCTTAACCGCCCTTTTTTTAACTATCAAACAGAAATATATTGCTAACTGCATCTTATCCGGTTGCGTTATCGTTTTTATTATCGTCAAAAATTTATTTTTCTTCAACCACTAACTTATCACCTTAGGAAAATGAAAATCAAATCAGCAAGTTTAACAGCCTTATTAATAATACCGCTCGTATTAAGTTTGTCATCGGCCGGCATTTCGGTTGAACCCGGGTTTCATACGCCGGTTATTACTATTATTGCATGGCAATCTATAAGTGTGGAATTAATTTATTTTATATTTTGGGTTGTTGCCATTTGCTTTCATTTTAAAAAAATGTATCGCGAAAATACGGTGATGTGCACGACTTTAATTTCGGCTTACCTGTTGTTTGTGATTTTGCAGGGGGCTTTTCATTTATTTTTCCATGACTAAAATAGGCCTGATATCCGATACCCACAGTTACCTTGACGATGCAGTTTTTAAACATTTTGAAAACTGCGACGAAATTTGGCATGCCGGCGATTTTGGCAGTATAGAAGTTGCCGATAAACTCGCCGCCTTTAAGCCTTTTAAAGGAGTATACGGCAATATCGACGGGCAGGATATTCGCATAGTTTACCCCGAAAACTTACGGTTTAAATGCGAAAATGTGGATGTTTGGATAACCCATATCGGTGGTTATCCCGGCAAGTACAGTGCATTGGTACGGCCTGAGATTTATACCAATCCGCCCAAGCTGTTTATATGCGGCCATTCGCATATTTTAAAGGTAATTTATGATAAAAAAATCAACTGCCTGCACATAAACCCGGGCGCAGCGGGCAAACAAGGCTGGCAAAAGGTACGTACTTTGATACGGTTTGCGATTAATGATGATAAAATCCAGGATTTACAGATTATTGAATTGGGTGCCGGTTTGCAGTGACCAGTTGGCAGTTTGCGGCGGATTTGCAGTTCAAATATACCCATGACTCCTTGCCAGGAAGCAGACCGACAAATATATCTGCCAAAAGTGGGTTAACACATTTTGGTAGATATTTTTTAATAACTACCTGATTGTAAGTATTTTAACTAAAATAATATTGAAAATTGTGTTAACCTTTGTAAACCATGATTTGGGGTGAGCAAGGTTTCTATAACAAATTGGCTTTCCCCGATTCCATTTCAAAAACGGAATCAATTAATAAACCCTTTTGTTTACCTGCCATCACCGCCAAAACATCGCAGCGCTCATTTTCGGGGTGACCATTATGGCCGCGCACCCATACAAATTTTACTTTATGCAGCTTGCTTACGTCGAGGTAACGCAACCACAGGTCCTTATTTTTTTTTCCTGCGAAGCCTTTTGCTACCCAGCCATTCAGCCAGCGTTTTTCGATGGAGTCAATTACATATTTTGAATCGGAATAGATGGTAACGTCCTGGTTGGGACTTTTTAGTGCTTCGAGCCCTTTAATAACGGCAAGCAGCTCCATACGGTTATTGGTGGTTTTGCGGAACCCTTCAGCCAATTCTTTATAATGTTGCCCCGAACGAAGGATTACGCCATATCCCCCCGGTCCCGGGTTGCCACTTGATGCACCGTCTGTAAATATTTCGATCATAACCCCCTAACCCCCTGAAGGGGGAACAAAAGTAACAAATTTGTATTCATTTGGTGAGATACCGCAAACAATTAATCGTTTTCCCTCCCCCTTTAGGGGGCCGGGGGGCTAAGCTTTTTGCTTTTCAGCCGCAACGAATTCCCAATCACCACCACATCCGAAAACGCCATGGCAAAGGCCCCCACCATCGGGTTTAAAAAGCCCAAAGCGGCTATCGGAATGGCTACCACATTATAAGCGAAGGCCCAAAACAGGTTTTGTTTGATAGTGATCAGCGTATGCTTGCTGATCTGCAAAAATTTAACAACAGAATGCAGATCGGTATTCAATAATATCACCCTGGCCGACTGGATGGCAACCTGGCTGGCGTCATTCATCGAAACGCCTACATCTGCTTTGGTTAAGGCAGGGGCATCGTTTATGCCATCGCCTATCATAATGGTTTTGCCTTTTTGTTTGTAGATGTCTATAACAGTCAACTTTTCATCGGGTAATTTTTCAGAATGTACTTCGTCAATGCCTATCAGTTTAGCAACTTTTTGACAGCGGTTTTCCCTGTCGCCACTGAGCAAAACGGGGATGATATTCATTTTTTTTAGCTGCGTAATTAATGCAGCAGCTTCGGGTTTAATTTCATCATCAATGGCTATTTGAGCCAGTAATTGCTGATTTTTGTACAGCGAGAGGTTAAACTCGTTTTCGGCAGTGGATTTGGCAGTGCCTAAAAAATAATGGTTGCCGTCCACGTCCTCGGCCCGCATACCCAGCCCTTTTTCTTCGCTCGCTGTTTTCAATATCAAACGGGTTTGCGGTAACAATTTTAAGCCGTTAAGCAATGATTTGGCTATTGGGTGGTTGGATCGTTCTTCAATAGCGGTAATAATGCCTCTTACCTGCTCGATAGTAGTGTTTCCTTCGGTTTTTATATCGTTAATACGGAACTTTCCGGTGGTTAAGGTCCCGGTTTTATCAAACACTACATATTTGGTGTTGGCTACGGCCTCAATGGTGTCGCCACCTTTAATCAATATACCATTTTTTGCAGCACGGCCCAGGCCAACCATTACGGCAGTAGGAGTCGCCAATCCCATAGCACAGGGGCAGGAAATTACCAATACAGCAATGGCATTCATCAGCGCAATTTGCAGTGTTGTGTGAACCGCAAAGTAGGTAACAACAAACGTTACCAACGAGATAAATATAACGGCCGGTACAAATACCGAAGCTACTTTATCGCCCAGTTTTTGCACTGGTGGTTTGGCAGCTTGTGCTTTCTTCATCAGTTCAATAACTTGCGACAGTACGGTGTTTGAGCCTACTTTGGTGGCAATCATCCTGAAGTTACCGTGCTGCACAATGGTGCCGCCAATAACCTTATCGTATTTTGTTTTTTCAACAGGGATGCTTTCGCCGGTAAGCATGGCTTCGTCAACAGATGCATCACCCGATAGTATTTCACCATCAACAGGTATTTTATCACCGGTGTTTACCAGCAAGGTATCGCCGGGGCGTACCTCTTTAGCGCTGACTACCTCGATCCCGCCATTAACTACCAAATTGGCATTAACCTGCTGAATTTTTATCAAATCTTTCACCGCAGATGTTGTTTGGGTAACAGACCTTTTCTCTAATACATTACCCAGCAATACCAGTGTAATGATAGTAGCGCAGGTTTCATAAAACAAGTATTTGTCGCCCAGGTTCTCAATGGTGCCAATCAGGCTATATATAAACGCGGCAGACGATCCTACAAATATCAATACATCCATATTAGGTACACCGCCTCTTATCGAGTTAATAGCGCTTTTGCCAAAATGCAGGCATCCTACTAAAAAAACCGGTAAGCACAATAATAATTGCACCGTTGGCAATTGTAAAAAATGCCACGGCAAAACCATGTGCGCCAGCAGCGGAATAGTTAATATTGCGCAGAAAAGGAACTTATTCTCTACCTTTTCATAAAAGGGCGCAGTATGCGTTGCCGGGTCATCCACTACCTTGAAGCCTAATCCCTCAATATCTTTGATGATATCAGGGATAGCTACCGAATGGGTGTTCGAAAACTTTACTTCCTCGCCCGCAAAATCAACCAATATATTTTGCAGCCCTTTCTTCTCCAGTAATTTATGTATAGACAGGGCGCAGTTATTGCAGTGCATCCCTGTAACGTTTAGTTCAACTAATTGCTCGCTCATGTTACAAATGTACCTATAGATAAAGGTTAGCGGGTAAACCGATTGTAATATTAAGGGCGGGGAAAGGTTGTAGTTGTTGTAAGTGTTGTAGTTGTTGAAAAAGATTAAGCAGCTGTGACATTATAACCTGTTGCCCTATAACCTTTACAACTTTTACAGCCCTCATTTACAACCTCTGCAACCTTTCTTCAACTAAAAAGAAAAAAGACTTTGCAAATAACCGGGAGATTCTTATTTTTGCAGTCCCCAACACGGTAGATGTAGCTCAGTTGGTTAGAGCATCGGTTTGTGGTACCGAGGGTCGTGGGTTCGAGCCCCATCATTTACCCAGGCGCCTTTCATGAAAATGGAAGGCGCTTTTTATTTTATAAAATATTCAATAAATAAGATTGAGTCAAAGCACATGTATTTCATTTAACTCGAGTGTTGTAAAATAATCTGACTTGAGAATTTTAAAAGTTGCAGTGAGATCACTCCATTTACCGTCTATTGGCAGATCATAACAGGCGTCCCCAATAACTAAATAGGTCAAGTCTGTATATTCTCTTGGTGTATCAAATAGGTCGATATCCTTGTAATGCCTACTAGTTTCATGAATTGCAAAATTCCATTTAGTTACTAAACATTTTTCGGATATTTCATTATCAAAAGGTAGGCCATAACCGTTAATAATATTCTCTATAGATTCGGGGGACCACTGATAGTATTGATCATGAAGTGTGAAGTCAAATGCTTCAGAATACTTTTTTTCTGCTAAAAGATCCATCCATGCAAGGATCGCATTTTCAATGTCCGTTTTCGTTGCCGGATTTTTCAGTTCTACCATTTTAAATTTTATATAATAGAAAAACAAATTAAACAATTAAAAATGTTTCCGAATAAAAATGTGACTTATTCAAAAACAGTGTAAGACTTAGAAATCTGTTATCAGTCGGTTCGACCTTACACCATGAACGTTTCTAAATTCGTGCTATTTTCTGTAAATCAGCTATAAACTGGTTCGAAATCAGGCCCATGACCGACCCGAAAGCCTCTCATGAAAATGGGAGGCTTTTTTATTTTTGTGATTTTCAGTTTATTGCAGATTCGTGCAAGATCCCGGTGCGCAGATCTCATTTATAATCCCCATTTAAAATGGCAGTTGCTTCAAGATTAACCTCTTCTTCGATCTCATCTCTCGTTGGAAATCTGGCAATTCGTTAAATTTCATTTAATAAAACAGGATCTCTGGTTGTTCGCGCAAGGTATCCCAATATATTGTTTTTCCAGATCCCATCGTTTGTTTTTAAGATATTAATTATTTCAGGAGTTATTTTGTCTGCAAATGGTTTCAAGATTTGTGCAACAGGCCAGGCAATTGGCCAGTTTCCATCCTGAAGCCATTCTAATAACTCGGGAATAATAGGCTTTAACTCATCAAACGAAAGCCGCTTGAGTCCGTCAATTACTTTTTGGTCGTCTTTATGTTTTGGTATCAGCTCATTAATGTCCATATCATAGGATTATTCAAGTAAATGTAGGCAATTAATCCCCTGTTAATATCTTATTAATACTTATCTCTTTATTCGCAACCAAATAAAGTTTCACCAATTGCCTTTACATGCAGGCCATTCTATAAGCATTAAAAAATGAGAAAGTCAATTATTCCATCGCTGCTGTTAATATTTTCTATCTTTTGCTTTGATAGATCTTTTGCCCAGCAATTAGCACAAAATCCGTTTATTACCGGCATATATACTGCCGATCCCTCTGCCAGGGTATTTAAAGATGGCCGGTTATATGTTTATGCATCGCACGATGTGGACCCGCCACGTGGATGTGATTTAATGGACCAATATCATGTTTTTTCGACAGATGATATGGTAAACTGGAAAGATAATGGCGAAATATTGCGTGCCAGCCAGGTGCCATGGGGCCGCAAAGAAGGTGGTTTTATGTGGGCTCCGGACTGCGTTTATAAAAATGGCATATATTATTTTTACTTTCCGCATCCAAGCGGAACCGATTGGAATAAAACCTGGAAAATAGGAATTGCTACCAGCAAAAAGCCGGCAAGTGATTTTGTTGCGAAAGGTTACCTGGAAACGGGTAACGATAATTTTGCAATGATTGACCCATGTATTTTTATTGATGATGACGGACAGGCTTATTTTTATTACGGTGGCGGTAACAGATGTGCCGGAACCAAATTGAAAGACAATATGACCGAAATAGCCCAGCCATTAGTATATATGGAAGGATTAAAGGATTTTCATGAGGCCGCATGGGTATTTAAAAGAAATGGACTATACTATCTCACTTATGCTGATAATAATAAAGTGAATGGAAAAGGCGCGAATCGATTGAATTACGCAACCAGTAAAAGTCCGTTAGGTCCGTGGACTTATGGAGGCGTTTATTTGGATCCAACAGGCTGCGACACAAGCCATGGCTCTGTGGTTGAATATAAGGGACAATGGTATGCATTTTATCACAACGATGTGCTTTCGGGCCGGGGGAACCTTCGTTCTATCTGTGTGGATAAGCTATATTTTAACGCTGATGGATCTATTCAAAAAGTTATTCAAACCGGAAAGACAGCCAAATAGCAGTTTTTAAATGTAGAGACGCGATACTTCACGTCTCCCGCAGACAGGTAAACAACTGTAGAGCATTTGCACGATGATTCGTATGATCGGAGACGCGAAGTATCGCGTCTCTACAAGAAATATTACGCCATGAAGAAAGAAGATAAACGAAGAACGATACTTTTTACGGTTGCCTTAACGGGCCTCTGCCTTGCGGTATTTGCCGGGGGCAGGCCGTTATCATACAAAAAAACAGCGGCGGTAGTTCCACATCCGAATGAGAAAGACTATAAATTCAACGCAACTATCACACGGGAAGTATTGGAAAATTACCTCGGCCGATCAATCACCATGCAAAGTTTGCTTGTTGGCAAAGGTGATTTTAGCGACAACCTGAGGATGATAAAAAATATTGGAGCCAAATTTATTGGAAGAAGCGTATGCCAGTGGGGCGAAGAAGCTGATATTTCGAAAAACCTGCAGCAGGAAAAAGAACTCGCCGAAAAGGTACATCAAAGCGATCCGGATATAATTTTGCAAGCCTGCATTTTTGAAATAGTAACACCCCAGGTTGATCAGCTTGCCATCCCCGAATGGGCGTTTACTGCCTTAGGGGTGCCGGTAGCAAAGCGAAACTTCAGCTATTTGGATATGTTATATCCCGACGGCAAATTTAAAAATCAATGGGGGAGAGGATCGGTGCCCGATGTAAGCCGGTTAGAGACCAAACTTTATTTCTATTACCTCGCCGTGTTATATATTAACATAGGTATTGAAGGCATTCACTTTGGGCAGGTAGAGCTCATGAATAAAAACGACCCTAATTTAGATAATTACAACCAGGTGCTAACATTGATACGGAGTTATGCAGCTCAACATGCCCGCAGACATATCGTCTTATGCGACTCGCATGTTCCCAGCGGCGGCTTTGTACGCGATGGTAAATTGTTAATGGATTTCCATGCCTTTCCGTTAAGGATAATGGAAACACCAGGCCAGCCGGAAGATGCAACCCTAAAAGTTGGGCACACAGACGCGCTTTATGGAAGGAGTAAAGGTGGCATTACGCCAAGCGGATGGCGATGTGAACACCTTCCATATTTGGTAGAGTTTGATAATTATGGCGTTAGTAAATATCCCGGAAAGGAAAAAGCCGGTGATATTCCGTTTTGGGTTTGGGGTTATGACGAGATAAGTTGGTTTGCACATCAAAGTAAACAATATCGTACCCAATGGCTCCGCTATGCCTACAATTGGGTTAAAAAAACAGATCCTAACGGTCACCTCGAAATGCCGGGAGGCCGTCAAACAACATCGCCGCTCGATCATAAAAAATGGTATTATGCCAATAATCCGGCGACAGCGATGCCGGATGGGCGGGGGGATGAGGATATAATCCGTGAAATTTGGACAACCGGAGAAATAACTAAATAAATGTCATTGCGATAAGATGAGCAGATCGCCAAATCTATTTCGTAGCATCCAGCCACTGCGCGGCTAATCTTTCAACATAATCTATAAATGTATCAGCTTCCTTAAATGTATGAAATGTATATCTGGGCTGGTTTTTCATAAAATCCACATTGTCAAAACTGTGGTCATGTGAAAATAGTAAAACTTTCTTTGTATAAGGATCATACATTGTTAAGGCGCCATTTGCTTCCTGCGCGAAAACCAGGAAATGAGAGAAGTCAATCTGATCGCAGTTTTCATCAGCACACATAGTATCATAATAATAATCCCAATCACCAATTCCTCTTGAGCATTCGGCACCCAAAAATATGAAATTTTTGATTGTTGCTAAATGAATCATTTGGCTGATTGAAAGCTTCGCGGATGCCGCCAATAATCCTAATTAGTAATTCATGTTCAGGTATTAACTCGTAAAAATAACTTTCTGCCTCTTCTATTATATTTAGCAATCCACAGACCACATTTTTTTTATTATCCCATGCAAATAACAGATAATCCAGCTCATCAATAGTAACAAGAGTAACTCTTGCTTTTTCAATTAACGAAGTCAGTTTTGGGAATATCTCGTTAAATTCACTGCTTAATCTGATGTCACTTTCAATACATTGAACATTTGAAGCCGGCTTCAAAAACCAGGTTACCTCCTCTTGAAAAACTCTAAAATCGTTGTTTGTTATCATCTTGGTCTAATATGTGAAAGCGTTTTGAATTGATTCTTTTGAAACGGCTTATTTAATTATCCAAAGTAAAACCAAAATCACCTATTTCAGTCACGGATATAAAGAAATGCTATCACACGATACCAAAACAGAATAACACGCTATGTACCGCTACTAACCTACTCGTGGATTTGCGCACCTTCCAGCCGCACCCCCTCCCCAAAGAGGAAGTAAATAACGCTTCCTTTTTACCCGCGCAAACGCTAAATTCTTGCCTCTTTTTTAAAAGAATCTCAACAAAATTCTAACGGCTCCACTATTGCAGCTGCATGATGGGCCATACAACTTTTTTGTAAAATACCCCTGTTTTAATGGCTGATTTTATTGTTAACTATTTGAAAAACAGCTGCATAATCCCTATGTAACATTTGTTGTATAATCGTTAACAAAACTGTTACAATACATAGGTTAACAACCATAATTTCACCAAATGATATAATAGGGGTAAAGTCGACCATGCTTTGCTCGTTAAATTAATAAACCGTTTAATATAATTTTCATTAAAAAAACCAAATCGGGGGCGAAGTTCTGCTTACGTTTTGCAACCAAAAAGCGGGCAGTTAAACCGTATTTAAAATCGACAAATAAATAGCAACAAACCAATCAATCAATTAATAATTTAAAGTCTAAATGGATCTCAAATGAAGAAAGATGTACATTTTAACAAGTTCATTAGCGGCAAAAAATCAATAATGGTTTTTTTGCTGGCTATGTTCACATGCTTGGCCTCTTTTGCCCAAACGCGGCAAATTACCGGTAAAGTAACCGCCGCAGACGACGGTTTAGGCATGGCAGGGGTTAGCGTTAGGGTAAAAGGCACTCAGACTGGTGTAATAACCGACGTTAACGGCGCATTTAAACTATCGGCCGCCACCGGAGCCACACTGCAATTTAGCTATATTGGCTACTTAACTCAGGAAGTGGCTGTTGGCACTGGCAGTAACTATGATGTAAAACTATCGCCCGATGCCAAAACATTGGTTGAAGTAAACGTAGTAGCGGTAGGTTACGGTACCCAAAAACGTACCGATTTAACAGGCTCTATCAGTTCAATCAGCGCTGCAACCATTGCCAAAACACCCGTTACATCGGTTGACCAGGCTTTACAGGGCCGGGCAGCAGGTGTGCAGGTAACCAATAACGACGGCGCCCCGGGCGGCAACATTAGCGTATTGATACGTGGTGTTGGTAGTTTGGCAAGTGGTGGTAATACGCCGTTATACATTGTTGACGGTTACCCTATTGCCGCAGGTATTAACAACATTAACCCAAGCGATATCGCTTCAATTGATGTGTTGAAAGATGCATCGGCTACCGCAATTTACGGTATCAGGGCTGCCAATGGTGTAGTAATTGTAACTACCAAAAGAGGTAAAAAGGATGGTGTTACGCTGGAAGTGAATGCATATAACGCTTTCCAGAGCAAGCCAAAAGAATACAAAGTATTAAATGCGCAGCAATGGGGCACCTTAGCTAATCAGGTTGCCGCTGCCGATCCGCAGCACAACTTCTCGGAATTGGCTAATTGGCTCGATCCGGCCACTTTGACAAATGCCGACTGGCAGAATGCTCTTTATCGCACTGGTTTGACGCAAAATTATAGCATTGCTATACGCGGCGGTAACGATAAATTACAATCAGCTTCGTCTGTAGGTTATTACGATCAACGTGGTATTGTATTAGATTCGTATTTTAAAAGGTTAAGTGCAGGCTTTAACCTGGATTATCAGCCCGTTAAATGGTTGAAATCAGCTTCAAGTGTTAAATATACTTACCAAAATCAAAATAATCCGTTTGGTACAGGGTCATTGGTTCAGGCAACGGAATTAATTCCAACTCTTGATGGCGGTAACAAAAACACCAGCCAAATAAAAGATGCAGCAGGTAATTATGGTTTCTATAATCCTATAAATACCTACACTGCAAAATATAGCAACCCGGTTTACAGTATCGAATCCAATCAATACCAAAATATCAGCCAGTATTTTTCAACTAATACATCGTTGGAAGCCAGTATTTTCGACGGTCTTAAAATTAAAACCAATGCAGGGATAAATCTCTCTACTTACAATGGTTCATATTTTCAACCAGAAGATGATCGTTTAGTTAACCAATATGGCAGTTCCGCCGGTGCGGTTGCGAATGCATTTTATAACCAGCACCTGCAAAATACCTTCGATTGGTTGTGGGAGAATACATTAACCTACGACAAAACTTTTGGCAAACATGCTATTAATTTTGTTGGTGGTGTTTCTGAACAAGATAACACTTTCGCCTTTATGGGCGGCAGCGGTATTCCTCCGAATGGAGTTATCAGGGATTTAAGCCAGGTTACAAACCTTAAACTGGATACCTATAACTATGGTAACGGCGGAGGGCCTGGAAATGGCCAGCAGATATACACTTTAGCATCTCAATTTGCAAGGATAAGCTATAAATATGATGATAGGTATCTTTTTACTGCTACAGTAAGAAGGGACGGATCGTCTAAATTTGATGTGGGGCATCAATATGGCGTGTTCCCTACAGGGGCAGTAGCATGGAAAGCCAAACAAGAGTCGTTTTTGAAAAATGTTGATTGGTTGTCTGACTTGAAATTTAGAGGCAGCTATGGCAAAGTGGGTAACCAGGGAGCTATAGGCCTGTACGGTTATCAGTCATTGTATTCAACAGTTGGCAACCTGCCTGGTGGCCAGGATAATGCAGGTTATCCTTTTGGTAAAACAAGCAGCAACGGTGGTACTTATCAGGGCGGTATTGTATCTATACAGCCGCCAAACCCTAATCTAAGGTGGGAAACTGATTACACTACAGATATCGGTATGGACGCTTCATTTTTGCATGGTGACCTTAACCTGACTGTTGACTGGTACAACAGAAAATCACAGGATTTCTTGTTAACACTGGCTGCATCGCCGCAAACTTCCTATACTCAACTCACCAGCAACGTGGGCAGTATGGATAACAAAGGCCTGGAAGTTGCCATAAACTACAACCATTCTATTAATAAAGATATGCGGTTTGGCTTAGCTTTAACCATGGCAACTGTTAACAACAAATTAACCAGCATTACTTCAGGAACTACTTCTGTAAACAACTTTGGTGGTCTTACAGTAGCAGGCATAGGTTGGCAAACTTTTACCGAAACGCACGTAGGTCAGCCTGTTGGTGAATTCTATGGTTATAAATCTTTGGGCATTATCCAAACCCAGGCGCAAATAAATGCCTTAAATGCTTCGGCAGCCGCTAAAAATCCTGCCAATCCTTTTTATCAGCAAAGTGCTACCGGTCCCGGCGACCGTTTGTTTGCCGATGTTAATGGCGATGGCCAGGTAACTCCATCCGATCAGGTAAGTTTAGGTAGCCCTCAGCCAAAATTCTATGGCGGCTTTAACGCTGATTTTTCTTACAAGGCATGGGATTTTAACGCTTATTTCTATGGCGTTTACGGAAATAAAATATTAGACTACCAGGAAAGCACATTGGAAAGTTTCCAGAACCGCAGCTTTGTTGGTGTTGAAAACGTTAGTTACGATTATTACGTGAACCGCTGGACCCCGAGCAACCCTTCGAATACTTATTCAAGAGCAACTTATAATGATGATGCGGTGGGAAGCAATGTTCCATCAAGTGCGTGGATTAAAAATGGTAGTTTCTTAAAACTGAAAAACTTTACCGTTGGTTATACCATTCCGGCTGAGCTTTCGAGGAAATTGGGTATATCTAAGCTAAGGATCTATGGTTCTACTCAAAACCTGTTTACTATTACCAAATATCCGGGTCTTGATCCAGAAATTGGTATACAAGGCAACAACGCAACGCAGAGTGGCGTAGATAATGGTACATATCCTTCATCTAAGTTTTATACCATTGGTTTAAACGTAACATTTTAATAAGACTATAAAATATTAAAGATATGAAAATGAATAAGAAAAACATTACCCTTATAGCCTTATTCGCGGCGTTGTTGGTGCCGCTCAGCTGTAAGAAAAATTTTTTAACCACGACCAATACCTTCCAGTCTACGCCCGATGCCACTTTTACCCACTCGCAGGATGTAGTGGCGATGGTAAACGGTATTTATGACGCTTATCAGTCGAGCGATTTGCTGAAAAAATCTATCTGGTACTATTCTAACTTCATGACGCATGATTTTTTCAACTATGGTGCCGATATTGTTTGGAACAATTATCAGTTGAATTCCCTTTTTGCCCAACTCCCTGTTTTTTGGCTAAACAGTTATATAGCCGTAGGGAGGGCAAACGCCGCATTGGTTATTATTGCTGATGCTAAAGCTAAGGGTGTGGTTACCGCAGCGCTTGCCGACCGTTTAACTGGCGAAGCCTATTTTATGCGCGGTTTAACTTATTATTACCTGGCTGGCTCTTTTGGCGGTGTGCCCTTAGTATTAAAGACAGGGAGCAATGGTTTAGAACCCAGAAGTAGCCAGGACGATGTATTTAAACAAGTAGTAGCCGATATGAAACAGGCTGAAACCTTGTTAGTATCAAAAACAGCGTTGCCTGCTACCGAAATAGGCCGTGCTACAAAAGGTGCAGCGTTTGCTTATGAAGGTGCTGCACAAATGTGGCTGAAAAATTATACCGGCGCTTTGGCTGCTTTTAACAATACCGAATTGACAAGCAACTATCATTTATTGCCCAACTTTATGGATGTTCACGAATTTGATCACCAAAACAGCGATGAGTCGATTTTTGAAATTCAGTTTGACATCAACGGGTCCCAAAGCTGGGACGGCGGCTGGCAAGATGGGGGCGAAATAGCCTGGATTGATGACTTTAGCTGGCCCGAAGAAGTATCCGGTTTTGGTTATGATTATGCAAACCCAGGACTTTGGTACTCATACCAGGCCGGCGACTTACGCAAACAAGCTACGATCTTAGGCCCTGGTGATGCAAACTTGAGTCCTGGGATTATTGCTAAAGGCGCTAACGGCGTTGGCGGCGGTATAAAAGGTTATCCGAATGTTGTAGGTGGTTATGCAAATTATTTGAAAAACCCTTCCGGAGATATTACCGACAGAGATCGTTATACAGATGGCAATGGCAATATCATTAACACCAACGGTACCATAGCACATCCATGGTTTGGTGTATCAGATCAGAAACGTTCGGGATATATGGCTGCCAAAAAATGGAGAGATCCAACACTTACAGGTGCTACAGGTAACCCAACTAATATTTTTGGTTCGCAAAACCAAATTTTAATGCGTTATGCCGAAGTTTTATTAGACAGAGCAGAATGCAAAATCAGAACTGGCGATGTTGCCGGCGGATTAGCCGACATTGCGTTAGTTAGAAACCGTGCATGGGGTGGTACCGCACCTGCCGTTGTTCAGGATGGTTTGAACTTCGATGGTACACCATCTACGCCGATAACCGATCCGTTACAAATTGTATACAGCGAATACAGGCACGAACTTACAGCTGAGTATTCTGTAATGTACGATTTGCGTAGGGCTGGTCCGGGTATTGCAGCAGCATTTATTCACCAATGCTATGGTACCGATGCTACTACCGATCCGCAACCGTATCCTTACGGCCCAACTGCCGATGGTAAGTTGCACGGCGTATGGCGTACGGCACTTCCTGCAAACCGCGATTTATTGCCTATTCCACAATCGGCAATCGGGCTTAATCCAAACTTGGTTCAAAACCCTGGTTACGGTAATTAAAAAAATATCTTGTTAAAAAAAGCTGCCCCGAAAAGGGCAGCTTTTTTTGTGTGCGTATATTTTTAGTGAGAAATAATGCCCATTTTTACATGCTAACCAAACTTTTATGATGAAGAAATACTTCCTCTTTACCTTATTATTTTTGCCGCTGTTAACCCTTGCACAATCCAATTATAAAAGTGCTTATGCTGTTGATATGAAGGGGGACACCCTGCGTGGTTATATCGATTACAAAGAATGGGGGCATAATCCTAAGACCGTAAGCTTTAAAACAACTAAAACTGACAAAGTCCGCGACCTTGGTTTAACCGACATTAAATATTTTGAAATTGATGGGTATGTAAGTTATTGCGCCTACAAAGTTGCCATAAGTTTAAATTCGGTTGATATTTCTTCACCGTCAGCGACAGCTGATACCGCTTCAGAAACCGAAACCGTTTTTTTGAAGACCATACAAACAGGAAAAAATTTGACACTTTATGCTTATAAAGACGGCCTTAAAGAGCGGTTTTATATAAACGATAGCGGCATGAATGTACCCACCGAATTGCTGTATGGCATATACCAGCAAGCGGGTAATGCCGATAAGGTAGTCAGCAAAAACACTTTTCAGCCGCAACTAACGGCAATGGCATTAAAATATAATGCAGGGAGCGATAAACTGCTAAGAGAAATTCAGCAATCGGCCTACCGGGAAGATGATTTTGCGAAAATTGTGGCTCAGATTAACGGCAATACACAGGCACAAACTGCACTAAAACAAAAACGTAATCCGGCAACACGATTTTTTATCGGCACTGCTTTGATGTGGACCAGCTTGAGAGATGGGTTTTATTATGGTTCCCCAACCTCTAAGTCAACTTCCCCGAAAATAGCTATCGGAGCCGATTTAATAACTAATCCGGATGTTGGTCACTTAATTTTCAGGATTGAATTGGCTTATGCGTCAAATAGTTTTGGTTTCAGCAGTATTGAGGACCCTATTTATAATATAGCAAACGATCAATCGCAAACAATTGCTGTAACACAACGGGTACTGTTTATAACACCGCAGGTAATATACAATGTTTACAATGCCGCCCGATTTAAGGTATTTGTGGATGCAGGGTATTCTATAAATATTTTATCGTACCCTAAATATGATATTACAAACATTCAAAACGGGCAGCCCACGTCAACCACTCACTCAACGGGCTTTCCCGATTCAAAAGGCGAATATTCTACCTTTCAGTTTAAAACGGGTATGGTACTCAATAAACGACTCGAAATATACTGCGCTTATTTTCCCGGTGCGCAGGTAACCGATTCATATAAATACAACACCAACGAAAGGTCATTTCAATTAGGGTTCAATTGGTTTTTGGGGCGGGTGGCGAGGTGAGGGGTGAGAGATCGGAGGTAAGAGATTAGAGATTAGTCCGAAAGTGGCTGCGGTTAATTTATCTTCGAATTTGGAATCTCTCCAACCACTAATCTCCTATTTCCCTCCCATCATAGCCATTATTTTCTTCGCTTGCTGCGGATAAATAGCTATGCGATGCGTATGTACCAAAATATCAGCCTCGGTGGCTTTGCTGGCATTGGCAGATATAATAGCTACTGAGGATAAGGCAGGCATGTGGCATTGTATACAATTAGCTTTAATAAGGCTGGCATTCGATGTATTAGCCATTTTGCAATAGTTATGGCTGGCGGCACTATGGCAACCCAAACATTTTTGCGTGAACAGTACAGTATTGCCTCGTTGATTTTGATGAGTATCATGACAAGTGGCGCAGTCCATTTTGCTGTTAATAAAACATTTGCTGCCTTCCAACAGCTGAAACTGGTTGCCGTGCACATCCAGTTTACCGGTATCGGAAGCGCGTACAAAATCGGGTAGTTTGAAATTCGCGAGGGTATCACCGGGTTTAAAACCGAATGTTGATTTAAGCATTTGGCTTCGGTTACCCGAGTGGCAAACGGCACACATATCCATGCGCCGGACTCTCGGCAAGGCGCTGTAAAGAGTTATAAACTTCGCTGTTTTTACGCCGGGGTTGTTTGTTTGAAAGTCGACGTGTTGGGCGGCGGGGCCGTGGCAGCGTTCACAATCAACACTGTAAACCAGCGTGCTTTTATCAAACTGTTCAGCAACATTTAAACGCATCATTTGGTCGGTACGTGCGCCAATATAGGAAGCATGGCACTCCAAACATCGTGATGTAATAGCGCGGTTAAAATTAACCGAACCCGGCACAAACCTCGGACTCATCAGCCATTTATCCTGTTGTGTGAAGTAAGATACCGGTAGCTGGTTAAGTCCGTTGCCTTTCCAATACAAATAGCTTTCGCCTTTTATCCCGCCTAAAACAATATCGAATCGATGACTTTCGGTTGCTTTCCCATTTACGTAAAGGGTTTGGAACATGCCGCTATCGCGTTTATCCATTACTATTTTTTGCGAGGCGTTAACATTAAACGCGTTAAAATTTTGGACGAAACTGCCATGTACAGTGGTTCCGTTGGCCGGAACAGCAGCTACGTAATGCGCAGTATGCAGATAGGTGCTATAAATATTGCTATGGCATTTGGCGCAGGAGGCCGAACCGGCGTAAGCGTAGCCCCTCGGATCAGCAGGTGGGGTGCTTGAAAACCTGAAGCATGCAGTTGCGAATAGAATGGATAAAATAACGGATATAACTACAACTTTCTTCATGTAAACGTAAGCGGATTATATTTTAATTGGCTTTAGTAAATATAATAAAGCCATTTTATTATTTGCATAAAACGTATGTGCTACTGTCAATTTGAACAAATTTTGCATAAAAAGTATCAAAACTGCTCTAAAATGGTGATCATTAAATTTGTAAATTGCACAGTTAACAATTATGCTTTCTCTCCAAAGCCACCGATTATAAATATGAAATTAAGAATAACCATAGTTTTCGTTCTGGGTACTTTATGTTTTTTTTCGTGTAAAAAACCAACCTTATTTCAACAGATTCCGTCGTCGCATTCGGGTATTACATTTAACAATCAAATGATTGAGAACGACTCTATCAATCCGCTCGATTTGGTGAATATTTATAATGGGGGAGGGGTTGGCATAGCCGATTTTAATAACGATGGCTTGCAGGATATTTATTTCAGCGGCAACATGGTATCAAATCGTCTGTACATTAACAAAGGCGATTTTAAATTTGAAGACGTTACTGATAAGGCCGGTGTTGGCGGCATGGGCCGATGGGGTCGGGGCGTTTCGCTCATTGATATTAATAACGATGGTCTGATGGATATTTACGTTTGTAACACCATTTACAAAGATTCAACCCGCCGCCGCAATTTACTGTATATTAACCAGGGAGCAGATAAAGAAGGCATACCCCATTTTAAAGAAATGGCAAAAGAATATGGTTTGGATATTCACGTACAATCAACCATGGCCGCCTTTTTTGATTACGATAACGACGGCAACCTGGATATGTATCTAACTGTTAACGAAGCGGCCGGCAGTTACTACCCTAACATGTTTGGTCCTGCAGCGGCAAAAAGTCCGCACCCAAGCCTCGGGCGCTTGTACCATAACGAATGGGACCCTATATTAAAACACCCTGTTTTTCACGACGTTTCGGCAAAAGCTGGCATCAATATACAGGGGCTGGGTCATTCGGCAACTATTGTGGATATCAACCGCGATGGGTGGAAGGATATCTACGTTTCCGACGATTTTATTACTGAAAACATATTATACGTCAATAACCATGATGGTACTTTTACCAACCGGGCCAAGGAGTATTTTAAGCATACATCTCTTAATTCAATGGGGCAGGATGTTGTGGACATTAATAATGATGGCCTTGCTGATGTACTTGAATTGGACATGAATCCCGAGGATAACTACCGCAAAAAAATGATGATGGGACCAAACAGTTATCAAACCATACAGAAATTTGATTTTTATAACTATCAGTATCAATATGTGCGAAATACGCTGCAACTTAACCAGGGTCCCAGGGTTTCGCAAAATGACAGTATTGGCAGTCCTGCTTTTAGCGAGATTGGATTTATGGCAGGTGTTGCACAAACCGACTGGAGCTGGACGCCGGTAATAACCGATTTTAATAATGATGGCTTCAGGGATATTATTGTAACCAATGGTTTCCCCCGGGATGTAACCGACCATGATTTTATCACCTACCGCCAAAATGCGTTTGCCATTGGCTCCAAAAAAACGGTGTTAGATCAGATACCATCGGTGAAAATCCATAATTACGCATTTCAAAACAATGGCGATCTCACTTTTAAAGATGAAACAAAGGATTGGGGACTGAATATACCCACGTTTTCGAACGGCGCCGTTTATGCCGACCTGAATAATGATGGTGCGATGGATATGGTGATTAATAACATTAATGACGAAGCCCTGATTTATAAAAACACCAGTCGCGAAAAGGATACCGTAAATACCCATTATATACAGATAAAGTTTAATGGCGATAGCCACAATGTAAATGGTTTAGGCGCCTGGGCCGATATTTATTACGATCACAGCAAACACCAGGTGGCTGAAAATAATCCGTATAGAGGATATCTTTCAACCAATCAAAATATTGCACACTTTGGGCTGCGAAAAGTTACGCAGCTCGATTCGGTCGTGATTCGCTGGCCTAATGGAAAGAAACAAGTATTGCAACAAGTGAAAGCTAACCAGGTGCTTACTGTAAATATCAATGATGCAAAAACACCGTATTCGTGGGAGCAGCCAAAAATTGCGGATCATACATTATTTACAGAGGTAACAAGGGATAAGAAGATCAACTACACCCATGCCGAGCGGGATTATGTAGATTTTAATGTTCAAAAATTGTTGCCGCATAAACTTTCAGATTATAGCCCGGCGTTAGCCGCCGGCGATGTGGACGGCAATGGGCTGGATGATATTATTGTGGGTGGTAATTCGCTTAACCCGGCGCAAATGTTGTTACAGCAGGCTAATGGTACATTTATTCAGCGGAACTTGGGACCGCTGCAAAACAGCTATTCCAACTCTAAAGACGAAGGTATCCTGTTGTTTGATGCCAATGGCGATGGTAAACCTGATGTGTACATTGCACGCGGCGGTTATGCCAACGCACCAAACGACACAGCGTATCAGGATCAGCTGTATTTAAACGATGGAAAAGGCAATTTTAAAATGGCAGCCAATGCACTGCCCTTAAACCATTCCAGCAAATTATGTGTAAGGGCGTTTGACTATAACAAAGATGGCAAGCCGGATTTGTTTATATCGGGAAGAGTTGATCCATGGAGTTACCCTAAACCGGTTTCGAGTATTATTTTGCGGAACGACACCAAAAATGGTGTGGTAAAGTTTACAGATGTAACCGATGAGGTTGCACCCGGTTTAAAAAACATAGGCCTGGTATGCGACGCCCTGTTTACCGATTACGATAACGATGGCTGGCCCGACTTAATTTTGGCCGGCGAATGGATGCCTGTAACCATCTTTAAAAACGACCATGGTAAATTTAGGAACGTTACCGCAACATCAGGTTTAGCTGGTAAATTGGGTTGGTGGAACAGTATTGTAGCCGGCGATTTCAGGCATACAGGCCGGATGGATTATATTGTTGGTAATGTGGGTTTAAATACCTTGTACGCCGCCAGCGAAAAGTATCCGGTTTATATTACCGCTAAAGACTTTGATAAAAATGGCAGCTACAATGCAATTACCTCTATCTTTCTGCCCGACCAAAACGGCGTAAAACAGGAATTCCCTGCAGTGGGAAGGGAGGATATGCTGAAAGAGGTTATTAGTGTAAAGAAAAAGTTTACCAATTATAAATCGTACGCAACAGCCACCATGAGCGATATTCTAACACCCGAACAAAGCAAGGGGGCATTACGGTTAAAAACGAACATATCCGAGTCGTGTTACCTGCGGAATGATGGCAACGGGAAATTCACGGTTATACCGTTACCTAAACAGGCCCAGGTGTCGGCAATAAACGGGATGGTGGTTGATGATTTTGATGGCGATGGCAATTTGGATGTAATGCTTAACGGCAATGATTTCGGCACAGAAGTAGGCGTTGGGCGTTACGATGCCCTAAACGGATTAATGCTAAAAGGTGATGGAAAAGGTGGTTTTACCCCGCAAACCATATTGCAAAGCGGTATTTATATTCCCGGCGACGGCAGGGCCTTGGTTAAACTCCAGGATAATAAAGGGAATTATATGCTGGCGGCCAGTCAGCACCGCGACAACTTAAAAGTATTTTCCCTGAAGAGAAAGGTAACTAATATTAAGCTGCTACCCAATGATGAAAGCGCTATGGTAATTTATGATAACGGCGTAAAACAAAAGCAGGAATTTTATTACGGTTCATCATTCCTTTCACAATCGGCCAGGTTTTTAACAGTGAATAAGGATGTAAAATCGGTGCAGATAACAAATACTAAAGGTGAGACCAGGGTTGTTACGTTGTAGAGATTGTTGGTTAGAAAAATACGAGATTAGTGATAAGAGATAAGAGCCTCGCGGGATGCCGGATTTATTCCGGCATTTCGCTTTTCAACAACATAAGTAAAAAATTGAACCTTCCGGGCCCGAAAAGGCACAATCCATTAACGACGGGCGAAGCCCGTTGCTATAGTAGGTTGATGATCGAAATCTCCCACTCACCCATTGCGCATTTTTTATCTCATTTTCTCTAAAACAATCCCAAACAATCGATTGCAGCCCTTTTTATCATACTATTTTAACATTTGTGTGATATACATTAACTATAGTGTTACTTTAAAAAATGGCAAAGGCTTAGTTTTACGGATATATACCAACATACCCTAAAATAAATTTTTCCGGCCATGTATAAAACACTAACGCATAATGTAGTACGCGAAGTAACGCCCCTAACATCTTCCGACTGTTTTACCATATCGTCCAGAATTATCAATGGATTTGAATGCCCCCTGCATTATCACGAAGAGTATGAACTCACGCTGATATTAAACGCCAAAGGCGCCAAACGGGTGGTAGGCAACAGCATCGATGTGATCAATAGCGCCGAACTCGTATTTATCGGTCCTAACCTGTATCATTCTTGGTTTACGCATCAGTGCAATTCCGGTTCTATTCACGAAGTAAGTGTAAAGTTTCATAAAGATTTGTTTAACGAGGCTTTTTTACAACGTAATCAGCTTTGTTTACTGAAAAATATGTTTAACAATGCGCAGCGTGGCATCTTGTTTTCCAAAGAAACGGTCGTAAATACGGTTGAGCGCTTAATAAATCTGCAAAAGAAAATGCATTTTGAAGCGGTGCTGGAGTTGTTATCCATCTTGCACATTCTTTCAGTTTCACCCAATATCAGGCTGCTTTCAGACACCGGATTTTCAGACGAACGGTTTGCGTACAAAAGCAGGCGGATTGAGAAGGCTTTTGATTATATGTGCAATAATTACGAAAAGCAGGTAACCCTGGCCGAAGTAGCGGCACTCACTAATATGCCGGCGGCATCGTTCAGCAGGTTTTTTAAAAAAATGACCGGCAAAACCTTTATCGAAAGCTTAAACGAAATACGGCTTGGCCATGCCTCAAGAATGCTGGCAGACACGGATTATAATATTGCAGATATAGCCTACAAAAGCGGTTTTAACAATATATCTAACTTTAACCGTACTTTCAAAAGTAAAAAATCATGCATCCCGAAGGATTTCAGAGAAACCTATACTTCGGGCAAGAAGATTTATATCTGATTTGAATTTTATACTATTGATTAACACTTAAATCAGTACTTTTACTGTGTGCATGTGCTGCCAACCCAATATAAGCCTAATAGAACAAAATAATTCGGTTGACTTTGCAGCGGTAATTTATGTGATAGATTTTTACAGTTAATACCCAAAATACCGGTATTAGTGATGCTTGTTCGAATTTATTACTGTTAAAAGTACATTTATTAAACTTATACTATGCGTTTTAAACTTTACTTATTTTCTATCGTTCTGTTTTTATTGCAACAAAGTCTGTACGCGCAAAGCGATGTATATAAGTTTTCGCATTTAGATATTACCAACGGCCTGTCAGACAATCAGGTGAGTTGCGTTTTTAAAGACGATAAGGGTTTTATGTGGTTTGGCACTAC
>Ga0206947_1067_pt1 | contig 33137 bp, 33 predicted proteins | sample Alteio_BWOrgHeat_3_FD_153239 | JGI IMG/M metagenome (GOLD analysis project Ga0206947, IMG submission 153239) | Enriched cells from forest soil in Barre Woods Harvard Forest LTER site, Petersham, Massachusetts, United States -... | ecosystem: Environmental > Terrestrial > Soil > Temperate forest > O...
CTGGCACATGTCGAGGCTTACATCGACTTTCCGGATGAACAAATCGATCCGGACACTGGCAAAGTTTTACTCGACCGGATTCTGGCGTTAGAAAATCGGCTCGATCGCTTGTTAGCGACGGCTGACCAAGGTCGGGTGCTTCGACACGGGTTGCGGACCGTCATCTACGGAGCACCGAATGTCGGTAAATCGAGTCTGCTGAATCTACTGCTCGGATACGATCGAGCAATCGTCAGCGAGTTGCCCGGCACGACGCGAGACACGATCGAAGAAGTGATTAATATTCGTGGCATCCCGGTTCGGTTGATTGACACCGCCGGCGCGCGCGAATCCCTCGACCTTGTGGAAAGCGAGGGCATCCGGCGCACTCAGCACCAGGTTGAACAGGCCGACCTCGTAATTCAGGTCGTGGACGGAAGTGGGCCGCCGAAGAATCTGCAGGCTTTTGATGGCCGTAGCAATCTGCTTCTCCTGAACAAATGCGATTTGGGAGTCCATCCCGAATGGCGCGATTTTGCAGGTGTCCGGTTTTCCTGTGTCGAGCGAATTGGCCTGGAAGACCTGAATCAGGCGATTTGGGATCGAGTGATGGGCGCAAAGGTGACGCTGGCCGATGTCCGTGTGGCGATTAACGCCCGGCACCAAGCTTGTCTCCAGCAAGCAAAGCGGCTCCTGGTGGCAGGCGGCCAAAGCTTGCAGGAGGGCAAGTCGCCGGAGTTCATCTCGATTGAGTTGCGCGAAGCTCTTGAGGCCGTCGGCGAGGTGATCGGCAAGGTCGATACCGAAGACTTGTTGGGAAAAATCTTCAGCGAGTTCTGTATCGGAAAATGAAGCTCTACGAACGTTTCCTGAAGCCAATTCTTTTCGCGATGGACCCGGAATTGGTTCACGAGATGGCGATCGCCACTCTGGAGACGCTCTCTCGGTTACCGTGGCTGCTCGATGTCCTGTCGCGTGCGAGCGATCGACGATTGAGCAAAGAAGTGTTTGGAGTCCAATTTCCAAATCCGATCGGTCTCGCAGCCGGTTTTGATAAGAACGGGATGGCGCTCCCGGCCTGGGAGGCTTTGGGATTCGGTTTTATTGAGATCGGGACCATCACAGCGCAATGCCAGGTCGGAAATCCTCGCCCGCGAATTTTTCGAGTTCCAGAAAAGGACGCCTTGATCAATCGCCTTGGTTTCAACAACCAGGGAGTCGAAAAAATCGCGGTGCGTCTCGAGCGCTTGCGGCGATCGCCGGATTGGCCGGAAGTTCCGGTTGGAATCAATATCGGAAAGTCCAAGGTTGTGCCGCTGGAGGAGGCCGCCGCCGACTACCTCCAATCCTTTCAGCGCTTGCAAGGGCTGGGCGATTATTTCGTTCTCAACGTGAGTTCGCCGAACACGCCCGGCTTGCGAAAACTCCAGGAGAAAGCAGCAATTGGTGAACTCTTTGCCGCCGTTCAGCAACAGAATCGAGGGAAACCGCTTCTGGTCAAGATTGCGCCCGATCTGACCCTTGAACAACTCGATGACATTCTCGAGTTGGCGGAGCAACATCAGTTGGCTGGAGTCATCGCAACGAACACCACGACCGATCAGCGGGCGATTCCCGAAAATAAACGCCAGCAGGGGGGCCTGAGCGGAAAACCATTGCGCACGCGATCACTCGAAATATTGCGCCAGATTAAGCGACACTGTTCGCTTCCAGTGATCTCGGTGGGCGGTATCATGAGCAAGGAAGACGCCGAAGAGCGGTTCGATGCCGGGGCCGAGCTAGTTCAGATCTATACCGGCTTCGTTTACCGAGGGCCTCGGTTAGTGCGAGAAATAGCAGCGGCGTTGGTGGAGTGACGGAGTGGTGGAGTGGTGGAGTATTGGAGTGGTGGAGTAGTGGAGAGATGGAGTGGTGGAGTGATGGAGTGGTGGAGTGGTGGAGTATTGGAGTGATGGAGTAGTGGAGTATTGGAGTAGTGGAGTGATGGAGAGATGGAGTGGTGGAGTATTGGAGTGATGGAGTAGTGGAGAGATGGAGTGGTGGAGTGGTGGAGTAGTGGAGAGATGGAGAGAAAGAACAAGAATCGCGGGTATCAGCGAATGCGTGTTTGGGAAGATGCAATCACATTATATGTTGAGACCTCGTGCCGGTTTAAGCCAACGGCCTTTGAAATGAAGCGGGTTACCGGACAAGCGATTGCTTCTGCCGACTCGATACACCGAAATATCGCTGAAGGCTATTGTCGGCGATCGATCCGAGAATATATTCAGCACCTTTATATTGCGCTGAGCTCGCTCGGAGAAAGTGTGTCTGGGTATCACGCTTACCGAAAGGCAGGCCAACTCTCAGTAGAAGATTTCGAAATTCTCGACCGCCAGGCGTTCAAACTCGAGAACGGCCTTTTGCGCCTGATCGAATCTTTGGAACGAAAACGCGACTCCAGCACATGGACCGAAACGCTCATCACCAACGAATCGAATGCTATCTGTACGAGCGAAAATACTGATTAGAGATTAGAGAGCCGTCGTGAAGAAATAGCGTACTCCATCACTCCATTACTCCATTGTTCCACCACTCCACCGCTTCACCTCCACCCCTTGAAGTACTCCACCGAAACACTCATCCAGCTCGACAAGGCCCACGTCTGGCATCCCTTCACGCCGATGAGGGAGTGGATTGCGCCCGAGAACGAGCCACTGGTGCTGGTCGCCGGCCAGGGAGCGTGGCTGGAAGACAGTCTCGGCAGACGGTACCTGGATGCCAACTCTTCCATCTGGACGAACATCCATGGACATGGCCACCCGATCTTGAATCAGGCGATCCGCGAGCAGTTGGACAAGGTGGCGCATACCTCGTTTCTCGGTTTTACCAATCCAAAGGCCGTCGAATTGGCTGCCCGACTGGTTGAGCTGCTGCCCGGGTCTTCGCTGACCAAAGTATTTTTCTCAGACGATGGATCGACTGCGATCGAGGTGGCGATCAAGATGGCAGTCCAATATTTCGCGCAGACTAAGCATCCGCGGAAGAGTGGGTTTGTTTCTTTTGAGAACGCCTACCATGGAGACACGCTGGGCGCTTCCAGTCTAGGTGGGATTTCACTATTCCATGACCGGTTTAAGTCGCATCAATTTCCGGTGACTCGAATTGGATCGGTGGAGTGTCTGACAGCGATCGACGGCTCCGGGATCGCTGGGATGATCATCGAACCGATCATCCAGGGCGCTGCCGGAATGCGGTTGTGGCCGGCCGATACCCTGAAAACGTTGCGTCGTTGGTGCGATGATCATCAAGTCCTTTTGATATTCGATGAGGTCATGACAGGCTTCGGGCGGACCGGAAAATATTTCGCCTGTCAGCATGACGAAGTGTACCCGGACTTTTTGGCGGTCGCCAAAGGATTGACCGGCGGTTACCTCCCATTGGCCGCCACCCTCACGACTGATCGGGTCTTTTCAGGGTTTCTGGGATCCTACGAAGAGACCTTTTTCTACGGCCACAGCTACTGCGGCAATCCGCTGGGTTGCGCCGCGGCTCTCGCCAATCTTGCGGTGTTCGAGAAAGAGCAAGTTCTTGAAAAGCTGCAACTGAAGATCGAACATCTGGCTCGCCGGTTGCATGCGCTGCAAGCCCTGCCGAATGTGCGCGAGATTCGCAGCGCCGGATTCATTGCGGGGATCGAGATTGCCGCGCAAAACCGGGTCGCGTTTGATCCACGGGAGCGGATAGGCGCGCAAATTTGTCTGGCTGCCCGGCGTTTCGGCCTGCTCACGCGCCCGATCGGTGACGTTATCGTTCTCATGTTGCCACTCTGCGTGACATTGGAGGAGATAGACCTTGCCGTCGACGCCGTCGGGAGAGCCATTAACGAGGTTTGCGCCGGGCAGCAGGAAAACCGAAGAGGGGAATAAAACCCTGTCAGGATGTCTACGCTCGTTTCCATCATGCTTGAGCCCGACGGCAAGAAGGCCGATTTTTGTGGTCCCAATCCGCAAGAGGTTCGATGCTAAGAATCGCGAGGCTGGAACTCCAGAAGAAGACAAGGTGATGTACTAGGGAGCATCGCCTGCTTCGGCACGTACTCGCGTACTCGGAGTGAGACAGGTTGAAGATAGGAGGACACCATGGCTGACATTAATCAGATCCTGATCGTTGGGGGTGGCATCGCGGGCCTCTCCTTGGCAACCGCACTGCGCCGTCAGGGCTACACTCCAGAGCTCGTTGAACGGAGTCCAGCGTGGCCGGCGGTCGGTGCAGGGATCAATTTGCCCGCGAATGGCGTGCGGGTCCTGCGAGCGCTCGGTGTCGGAGAGATTGTCGATCGGACTGCCGCAGTGCTCCGCAGCTGGGGATTTTTTGATCAACAAGGGGCACTGCTCTGCGAGACCGATCTCGAAGAGCTTTGGCGCGACGTAGGCCCTTGTTTGGCCATTACGCGTGTCAGACTGCAGGAGGCGCTGCTAACCGGTACTGTCGCTGTAGCGCATCGATTGAGTGTTTCACTAACAGCCTTGACCCAGGATGATAACCGGGTCCGAGTCAGCTTAAGTGACGGCACGTCCGGCAACTACGATCTAGTGGTAGGAGCGGACGGTATCTATTCGACCGTGCGCGAGCTTGCGGTGAACCCCTCCTCACCCCGCTATGCTGGGCAGATGGTCTGGCGGAGCGTCATACCGACCCGCCCTCGAGGCATAGTCGAAATGATGGTTCTCATGGGCGATGGATGCTTTTTCGGGTTGGTCCCCATGGGTGAGGGCTACACTTATGGTTTCGGAGCCGTCGACGGCGTTCGCTTCGAGGACCCCCTTGTGGGACGCCTCGAGCGTTTCCGACGCCGCTTTGCTGGATTCGGCGAACCGGTTCCGGCGTATCTCGCTGCCCTGCAGTGCGATGAAGAGCTCATCGTTGGGCCGATTGAATGGGTCGAGCTCGACGAGTGGTACTGCGGCCGGGTGGTCCTGATTGGGGATGCTGCACATGCCGGCCCACCACACATGGGCGAGGGAGGTTGTATGGCCATGGAGGACGCCTTGGTTTTGGCGGATTGCCTCCGCACAGCGGACAGCGTCGAGTGCGCACTTGAAGCGTACGTCCGAAGGCGAAGGCCTCGAGTCGACTGGGTTCAGCAGCAGAGTCGCGCCGCAGCACAAGCCTGGGTCCTGCCGCTCGCCTCCCGCAACGCTGCGTTGCGTGAGCGCGGAAATCAGATGTTTTGCGACCGCTATCGACCACTCATTCCGGTGGCGTAGCCGGTTCATTGCCGTTAAGTTGAAGCCATCCCGTCCCCGTTCGACGCTCTGGCCTCCATGCTGCCCGAAGCGGTGTCCGTCACCCAACCGAAGGTAATTGTCCGTTCCTCCTCCTTTGACGAACTTCCAAAGGACAGACGCCGTCCCTGCCGATCCAAAATAAAACCAGTGGTTTATTTCCTCTTTTCGGCTCCAATCTCCTCTGCGATCACCCGATTACGCGGATCTGCTGGCTCGAGTTCGATCGCGCGCCGGATAGCCTCTTTCGCTTCCTTTTTTTTGTTGAGCTTACTGTAGGCCAACGCCAGGTTGCCCCAGCTGGCTGCCGTATTCGGAAAAATCTCCACGGATTTTCTCGCTGCCATTTCGCATTCTTCCCACCGATTAAGTTCCGCCAGGCACCAGGTAAGTTCGAGCCATGCCTCACCGTTCATCGGAGAAAGCTGGAGTACCGAGAGGAAATGATCCGTTGCTTCGGACCATCGCCTGGTCATCCGATATCCAAGACCCGCTACGAAGGCCGCTAGAACCTGGTGGCTCCCTGGGATCTGGAGAAATGTGTGCGCGCGCTTAGCTATCCCGAGTATTTTCGCTTCGATTTCCTCAACCAGTCCTTGCCGCCCTTCCGCACTTGCGAGATCGGCCTGCTGCTCAAGATCCCACAGGTAGTTTCCCATCTCGCGCAACTTATCGTCGTAATCGGCGTCGGTAAGTCCAATGGAATTCATAAAGCCGGGGCGCTCGAACAAAGCATAGCACCTGAAGTCAGGAGTTGCAGGAGTTCAGGAGTTGCAGAATGGGAGGCGACGCTACTTCCATGTGCTGGGGAATTCGGCTTAGGGAGTCCTCGATTCGATGCCAGTAATCTCCTTCTGTAACTCCTGAACTCCTGCAACTCCTGTAACTCCTCATTTTCTGGCTCCTGAAGTCCCGCTCAACAAAAGAACTTGATCCGAACGTCGCTTTCACGCGTTATGGGATGCGGCAATCGATGAGTTCCAAGGTTCTCGCATTCATCAATTTCAAAGGTGGCGTCGGGAAAACCGCTACGGTGGTGAATATTGGAGCGACGCTCGCGAAACTCCATGAAAAAAAAGTGTTGATTGTCGATCTGGACCCGCAATGCAACTCGAGTCTTTGGCTCATGCGTCCCGATCGGTGGCGCGAACATGTGGCTAGAGGGCGACGCTCAACTTTTCAAATATTTGACGATGCGCTTCAAGCGAAGGCTCGTTTCAATTTCGAGGAGGCATTGGTGAAAGGCGTGGTGACATGGACCGGAGTCGCCGATTTGCCAAGACTTCACCTGTTGCCGGCAGCGGTTGAGTTGCTGCGGGTAGAGGAAAGAATTCATGAGTTTCGCTCCCCGGTAATCTATCAAATTCTGGATGCGGCGTTGGGGACGCAGTTCAAGCAATACGACTACGTCCTGCTGGATTGTCCGCCCAATCTCTACAGCACGACAAAAGCTGCGATCTTCTCTGCCGATAGCTGCGTCGTCCCGTATGTCCCTGACTATCTGTCGCTCTCCGGTTTCCAGGTCTTGGCCGAACAGGTCGCGGAGATGCGAGAGAAATTCGCTGCCTACCTTCCGGGGCGACGGAAACCTAATATTGGGGCTCTGATCGTTAGTCATTACCGGCAGACCGGCAACGTGTTTCGGCTTGCCGTGAACGAGCTTGAACTGTCTATGGCCGCCCTCCTTGAGGAAGGCGTTCTTTCCGCTCACGCGGTTCTGCTCCACCCTTATATTCGGCATTGCGTCCGGGTCGCTGAGTCGACGAGCGAGCATCTGCCGGTCATCCTCTACGCGCCGGGGAGCATCGGTGCCCAGGACTATGCCGATCTGACACAACAGTTTGTCGACCTCTTTGAGGGAAAAAAATGAACTACTCGGATCTCGCAACCAGGCTTTCGCAACTTGGAGAACGGCTCGCCAAACAATCCGACAAACTGGAAGGGCAAAATCTGGGGCGATCGGCTGCCAAGCTGGCTTCCCAACTTGCGCGGTTCGAGGAACAGCTCGAGAGCCATCTTGCCAGTCGGAAATCGGGGGAACTGTTGCTGGAGAGCTTGCTTCGTTCCCCGGCTTCGAAAAGGCACCTCACAATTGGTCTTTTAAAACGTGGCGTGCGAGAAATCTGCGCAAAACGGCTGAAATCCGCAGACCTGTCTGGCGCGAAGCGCGAGTTCATTGAATTGATCCATGCAACTCGTAAACAAGATCTCGCGGTGGAGTTTTTGAAAGAGGCGTTCGCGGACGCTGCGCATGTGGAATCCGGTGGCAAAGACAAAGCGCTTCTCCAGCGTGAATTCGTCCACCTGGGCCAGTTGCTGGAAGACGATTTCGCCGTCCAAATTGCCGCCCGAACGATTACCGAACTGCGTCGCGTCGCCACTGTGAATGGCATTCGATTCACCGACAAAACAAACCGCCAGCGCCTGACAACGCTGATCCGCCGCTACGCTCAACGCGCTGCTTTAAATGTCGCGGCAGCTCGTGTACCCTCTCCAAATTAACCGGGATACCCGGACTGAAGCTGATGCAGAGTGATTTGAAGAGAGTGCTTTACCGCGAGGCGGAAATTGCTGCCCGACTCGATGAATTGGCGGCTCAAATCACGTCGGATTATTCCGGAAAGGAGCTCACCGTGCTGGCGATCCTGAATGGCAGCCTGATCTTCATGGCGGATCTCCTCCGCCGCATTCCGCTCCCACTCCAGTTGGATTGCCTTCGCGTCAAAAGTTACCATGGCGGGACGGTATCCAGTGGGCGAGTGCAGTTCGATCGTGAGTCGCTGCCGCTTGTCCAAGCCAGGCATGTTTTGTTACTCGACGATATTCTCGATAGTGGAAACACGCTGGACGCGGTTGTCGAAACCATCCGCCTCGAAGGAAGGCCCCTCAGTCTGAAAAGTTGTGTCCTGTTACGCAAAACGAAAAAGCGAAGCCTGCCGATTGAGGCGGACTACGTTGGATTCGAAATCGAAGACGAGTTCGTCGTCGGTTACGGACTCGACTATCAAGAAAGATACCGAAACTTGCCGTTAATCGGTGTTCTGAACATCTGAGTGTTGATCCAAATTCAATACTTTGCCCAGCTCCGCGGTCTAGGAGGGCCGGACTCGGTTGACTTGGCGGAAGGAGCAACCGTCGAAGGCTTGCTCACCTGCTTGTTTGAGCAGACACCGGGTCTGGTGGCTTGGAACAAGCATCTTTTGATCGCTGCGGGAACCGATTGGGTCCAGCGAGATTACGTGGTCAAGCCAGGGGACACCATTTCATTGATGCCACCGGTTCAAGGAGGCTGACTCGGCGTTTGCGGTCGTAAATAAGGCGTCCTGCTTTACCCCTTGGCGAACGGGGCAAAGCGGGACGCTGGCTTATGCGCAAAAGTGGTAGAGCGCGACGCCTTGCTTACTAATCCCTGAAGTTCTTGAAACCAAGTCCGACGCCGAAATCCTTACCGCGCAGGAATTGGATGACCGCCTGGAGGTCATCTCTCTTTTTTCCGGTTACTCGGATTTGGCGATCCTGAATTTGACTCTGCACCTTGGTATCAAGGCCTTTTATCGCTTTGATGATTTCCTTGGCCTTGTCGCCCTCCAGGCCCTGCTTGATGTGAATTTCCTGACGCGCGTGTCCAAGCGGCGAAATCGCAGGATCTTTTCGCTCCACATTGCGGAGATCAATGTTCCGTTTCGCGAGTCTCCCGATCACGATTTCCACCAACGACTTGAGTTTGCCACTATCTTCCGCGGTTAGTTCGATCAAAGTTGGATCGGACAACTCGACGGTGGACGTGCTGTCTTTGAAATCGAACCTGGTGCTCAACTCTTTCCTGGCCTGATTGATGGCGTTATCAATCTCTTGCTTGTCTACTTCGGAGACAATGTCGAACGAAGGCATATCTGATCCAATAGCGACGAGCAGGGCCTAATGCAACATCCGGTCGCGGACAAAACTCGCGATCTGGGCAATGTTTGGATGTTCTTCGTTACCGGCCCAGGATTCGCCCATTCGATTTGAGCGGACCTGAAAGATGCGTTGGGCTTTCCAGATCCAGGCGTCCGGATTGTAAGGCCCGACCAAGCTCGGGTCACTCCACGTGTGGATCGACAGCAGGTCCGGTGTGATCGCCGCACCAATGTGCATTGGACCGCTGTCGACGCTGACAACGAAACTCGATCGGCGAAGGAGCCAGATCAATTCTAATAAATCCGTTCCGTTCACCAACGAAATTCCGTTTCGATCCGTGGCAAATTGGGTCTCGGAGCGCCCGACGACAACCACCGGAATTGGATCGATCAGATGCGTAAACTCAAAGATCTCTCCCGGGGTCAACGATTTGCTGGCACCGCGTGCAAAAGGGTGCAGGAGGACGTAACGCTCCGGCAATTCGACCGATGAAATCGCTTTCCCACGCGGAAGGGGGAATTCGATTGGCCCGGAGGTATCAGCCCCGGCGAGTCGTGCCAGGGCCAGGTAACGATCGACCGAGTGCTGGCCAGGATGGACGAGAGCTCGCTTGTCGTAACAAAAGCGGGACGCTTCTCTCGAGTCCGACAAACCGAACACCGACTTGCCCCTGGCACTCCGGGAGATCCACGCGCTTCGAAATAATCCCTGAAAATCCAGGACGAGGTCGGGTTCTAACCGAGATAGTCCTCGGGACCAACGGATGAATTTGAAGATCCCGCCCGGTCCTCCGAACTCTTTTCTGGGAAATGGGATGACTGCGGTAAGGTCGGCATTCTCCTCCAGGAGAGGCGCCCATTCTCTGTTTGCGATCCAGGAGATTTTTGCCTTTCCGAAAGTGGCTTTCAAATAGTGAACCGCCGGCAGCGTGTGGACGATATCACCAAGGGAGCTTGGCTTGACAACGAGCACGGACGATGGCGTCATTTTCCGAACGCAAGCCGATCAGCGAGCCTGGGAGGAAGTCCGGCCTTCAGAATTTTGCCCTGGGTTTTCGCCAAATCGTACCGAAGCCGGCGCAATTGGATCAGGCGCTTGTCTTGATCAAACACCACGTAAGCGGCGCGCCAATCTCCGTCCCTTGGTTGTCCAACGCTGCCCGCGTTGACAAAGTACCTCTTACCCGGTTCCAGGATGAGTTGATCGAATGGCAGCCCAACGACAGAACTGTCCTTAATGTAGGCGCGAGGGGTATGGGTGTGACCGAAAAAGCAAAGGTCCGTTGTTTGTTTGGAGAAGCTGGCGGCCGCGTCCAATTGATTCAAGACATAGCCCCACCCGGCTGGATCATCCAACGAGGCGTGGACAACCGTGAATCCACGAATCTTCGCGATCAGCGGGAGTCCGCCCAACCAGAACCTTTCGGAAGGAATCAATTGATCCCGTGTCCACTGGATAGCCACTTCGGCGAGCGGGTTGAAGCTCTCCAGCGAACTATCGGACGAAGCATAGTCATCATGGTTTCCCTTTACCACGGGACATTTTAACGACTGAACGATTTCGAGGCACTCACGCGGGTTAGCATTGTAGCCCACCACGTCCCCTAGACAGATATAGGACGTACAACCCTGCTCCCGAGCGTCCGCGAGCACCACTTCAAACGCCTCAAGATTGGCGTGAATGTCGCCGAATATCGCAATCCGCATCGTGCTGCGAAGTATGAGACGGAACGCGATTACAGTCTACGGTTTTGTGTTTGGCGCGGCATTTTAAGCTGAGGCCCTGCGAAACGGCTCCCCATTCTGCAACTCCTGAATTCTGGATTCCGGATTTTGATTCAATGCCTGATCTCAAAACCTTTGAGATCGCTCTTCACGGGGATTTCGTGAACGACGAACCGATGAATGTGGCGCCGCAGATGGCTATCCAGAACAGCTTCCAGAAATTCGGTGACTTCCCCTTCTTCACCCTGAACCTCAAGTTCGACCCGACCGTCAATCAGATTTTTCACCGAGCCGAACACGTCGTACCCTGCGGTGATCGATTTGACGGAGTACCGGAAGCCCACGCCCTGGACGCGTCCTTCGTATAAAACTCGTCGTGCGATCATGACCTCATTCACCTGGTCTCCCATTGATTTCAAGGAGACGAATGGATGTGCGTTGCCGATGATCGTTGCAAAATAGCGCACAGCACCCTCGCGAAAACGAGACACCGAACCCCAGGGCTGCTCGGAATGACCTACAACCCGCAGGAATCGCACTTGTCACCAAGGAATTGGCGAAGGGTGCGATTCCCTTGCGGGTGTGTCAGGGCTTTTTAGCGCTTCCAGTCCAGCGCACCTTTTTTGATAGCGTAAACGAATCCGACCATCAAGATGAACACGAACCCAAGCATACTGCCAAAAATGGTCCATGGATTGAATTTGTCGAGGTAGTCCCGGTAGACCACGGCCCACGGGTACATAAACACAATCTCGATATCGAATAAAATAAACAGCATCGCGACCAAGTAAAACTTAACACTGAATCGCGGCTGAGCTTCGCCCAGCGGAAGCATACCGCATTCGTAGGCGGAATCCTTGACGGCGTTGCGTTTGCCGACGCGACCGAGTATGACGCTTACCACCAAGGCAAAGGCGGCGAACCCGATTGCGACGATTACTTGCAACAGGATTGGTAGATAATCCTGTAACATAAGTAGGTTTGTTCGACTTAAGACTTCGCAGCGATTGCGGCCGCAGCCTGCGCCACGTTCGCTGCAGTCATAGCCGCTAAAGCGGATGAATCACCCTTGTAAATTTTGCCACTTTTCTTCACTACGCCGCGAGCCACCAGATTTTGAAGTTTTTCGTAAGCCCGCAAACGCAACATTTCTTCCCCTCCGCTCGCTGCATTGCGCTGGCGAAGATTTTCGTGAACGATCTCGAAGAGTTGCTTAAACTCGAAGGATTTCTTCTGAGAGAGTACAGTTACAAGTTCTTCGGTGACCAGGTCGGGGAGGCGTCGTGAAAAGGCGTTTTTCTTCTGCATAGCCATAGAGGAATGAAGATAGCACATAAACTTCCAAAAACGAGGGAGAAAGTAGGGAACACGTGTCAGCCTATCTGCCAACGGGCACGTTGACGCGCTTCTTCCCTCCATCTGCGTCGGTCTCTAAATGCTTGCTGACGCCGACACGCCCTACGCCGATACGTCGACAAGTGTTTCCGCAATTCCTTCTTTAAAGGTGGGATAAACGGGGTCCCACCCGAGCGACCGTAGTTTCTGGTTACTGACCCGTTTGTTGGTCCAGCCGCGTTTGCGGCTCAAATCCCGGGGACCAACCGGAGGGAGCGGCTTGTTCAATCGGTCGCAGACGTATCGATACCACTCGATCTCGGCCACGGGCTGGTTGTCAACGACGTTGAAAATGCCGCTTAATGCCGTTTCGGCGAGGAACTGGAGTGCGTTGGCCGCATCCACCTGATGCACTGAATTCATCAGGCGTGATCCATCTTCCTCGATCATCGCTCGCCCATCCAAAAGCTTTTGCAAGGGTGCGCAACGGCCTGGCCCATACAGTCCGGCTAGGCGGGCTACGGCGCCGCCGGAGGCAAGCACCAGATCCTCGGTTTTCCGGAGGATTTGACCCGTTTCCTGCACCGGATTCGCCGGAGACCTTTCATCGACCGTAGAGGCGTCAGTCTGAGCATAGACGGATGTCGAACTGGCAAAGACGAGCCGTTCATATTCCAGATTCGCCATCAGATTTTGGGTGCCAGCTAAGAAAACCGCAGCGTATTTGCTGGCGTCGCCTCGTCCTGAACTGGCGCAGTGAATCACCACGGTAAAGCGGCGCTCGACAAGCCCCGCAAAGCTGGTCTTCTCCGCAATATCCACGGCACAGGTTGGAAAGGGTTCGCTGGAAAGGTCGGCCGCCGAGGCTTCGGACGCCGTGAGCGCATGGGTCTCCCACCCGGAAGAGACGAATTTTCGGGCGAGCGGAAGTCCAACAAAACCACAACCTGCTATCAGGACTGACCTGGGCATCCGACACCCTACAGGGAAGCGTTTGACGTTCAACGTTCAACGTTCGCCGTTCGCCGTTCGCCGTTCACCGTTCACCGTTCACCGGCGCAGTCAGGACATAGGTAACACTTATGGGTCAGGACGTAGGTAACACGGTCGGCACAAAACTGGCGTTTAGCGGGTCTAGGGTCCGAGCAAGAGCCGGCCAAACCAGACCTCCAGTTGGCCCTTTTCGGTCCCTTGCAGACCCACCTGCCAACCCGCAACGCTGCGCTCAGGAACACCCTTTGGTCCTTCCAGCTGAGCTTGCCGTCTTTGTCCACCAGGCGGGACCGCCGAGCCGAGTTGCAAAATAGAGCTCTGCCGGGCAACGCATTCCCAGCGCCTCATGGGGACGCTCACGGTTAAACTCTTCTCGCCACAGCTCCAGGGCTTCGGGCGTCGCTCCTTGGCCCAGAGACTCTAGCTCGGTGGCGATGTCGCGATGGAGCCGTTCGTGCCCACCGTTATCCTGGGGCTTGGAGGGACGCCCCCGTTCCAGATCGATCCCCAGCGCTACCCACCAAGCCGCCAACCGGCTCAACCCGTGCAAGGCCTGCACGCTGGCAAAGGGGGCACCGTTATCGGAGCGAATCGCTTCGGGCAAGCCATAACGCTCAAAGACTCGCTCAAAGGCTTCTCGCACGGTCAAGGGCTCGCACCTGCGCCCTGCGCCGGCGAAACGGCGAACGTTGAGCGCCCACCGCCGGACGCGATTTCACTGGACATTGCCGCGACCCGCGGCGCATCTTTGCCGACCTTTATGTCTTCAGGGAAAGTGGTCGGTCTGACAATCGGGTTCTGCTTAGTCGCTATTTCGTCAGCGTCCGCGATGAAATTTTTCACACAATCGGTATGAGTCTCAAGGTGGGGATAGGCTAAGAGGCGTTGGCACGGCCGGTGTCAGTGCCAGTAAGGCGTTCATTGAAAGACTTGATCGAACAGTTGCGGGACCGGACTGACCTTCGGATGGATCAGGCGCGCGAAGCGTCCAGACTGCTGGCTGACCCGGGGATTTCCGAGTTCGAAAAAGGCGATTTCCTGGTCGCTTTGAAGATAAAAGGGGAGTCTGGCGAAGAGCTTGGCTATTTCGCTCGGTCCTTCTTGGAACTGGCGATCCGGCCTGCCCTTCAGCTCCAAGGGAAAACGTCCGTGGATATCGTCGGGACTGGGGGCGATCGTCTCGAACTGATCAATGTCTCAACGACCTGTATCTTCGTACTCGCTGCGGCAGGTGTCGTGGTGTTGAAACACGGAAATAAAGCGATTACTTCCAAGGCAGGCGCCGCGGATGTGCTCGAAAATCTTGGGATCCCGATTGCCTGCCCGCCTGAGCAGATGGCCGATTGTATTCACCAGACAGGCATCGGATTTTTCTTCGCTCCGGTCTACCATCCGGCGTTTCGACTGGTTGCCCCGGTCCGCAAAAAGCTGGCAGAGCAAGGAATAGCCACAATCTTCAATCTGCTGGGACCGCTTTTGAATCCCGCAGAACCAACTTGCCAGTTAACCGGGGTGTTTTCTCCGACAATTCTAGAGAAGTATGCCATTGCCTTGCGGGAGGTTGGCCGCAGCCGCGCATGGGTGGTTCATGGTCAGGTTCTCGGAGGGTCCGGCATGGACGAGATCTCGTTGCTCGGCGAAACCGAGGTCTTTGAAGTGAAAGGAGAATCTTTGAATCAGTTTTATTTGTTCCCGGACCAACTCGGGTTTCGAAAACCATCGCTCCATGAATTGCGTGGAGGTGACGCGGCGCAGAATGCGCGCACGCTAACGGACATCCTTGCGAATCGGGACTGCAGCGCAAAACGCGATTTGATCACCATCAATGCGGCGGCCGGGCTGGTGATTACCGGCGCGGCGCCTCGGATGGAGTCTGGAATTCAGTTGGCCAATGAACTCCTGGATTCTGGCCGAGCTTTGGAAAAGCTCCGCGAATTTCAGCGCTTTTTCGCGCGCTGAAGAGTCAAGAATCCAGGAGTTACGAGCTACAGGAGTTGAGGAGTTCAGCTCGCATCGAAAAAAACGCTCTCGAAAGTCAACCCTCGAGGCTGACTATTCATGCGAGCGACAGGATCGATGGCTTCGGAGGCTCTGTTTTGCCGTCGTTCGCGTCGCTCGTTGTCGGGCTTTGATCGTTCGTGGACAAAAACGATTTGTCCTCACAGACAACAGTCAAGGGACCCTGACCCCTTCTCCTGTCTCCTCACTCCTGTCCCCACTCACTTCGGCAAATGATCGAGACAATATTCCTCGCCGTTGCGCGAAACTCGGAATTCAAGCTCAGGATTATCTTTTTCGGTTCGTTTGCAGACGGCGCATCGGTGAAGCGTCTCTTCTCCGGACGATTTGCTCTCGAATTTGCGCTTGCGAATATCCGTTGCCGTCCGATCCCGTAATTTCGCGTAGGCCGTTGGTCCGAAGAAAACGAAATAGTTCAGGAAGGAAACCAAGATCGCCAATTTTGTGCTCAGGGGCCCCCCGAAGAGTGGGATGAGTAGCAGGGCCAAGCTGAAAAACGCCAACCATTTGAGTTTCAGCGGCAGAATAAAAAAGACGTAGATTTGAACGTCCGGATAAAGCGTGGCGAACGCAAAAAAAAGGGAAGAATTCAATAGAAACGCAGAAACGCCGCCGCCCCCAAAAAAAAAGGCCGCGATGGTGGCTCCGACCATCCCGAGGACATAGAAGAGCGTCACTCGGAAAGCGCCCCATGCATGCTCAAGGGCGTCACCCATCCAGACCAGAAACCAAAGATAGACAAAGAGAAAGATCACGGAAAACGGCGAGGACGCCGGGTTCCCGCCATTCATGAGGACTTGCGGTACGAAGATGTACGAAATGAGCCGCCAGATTTCGCCGTGTAGGATCCTGTCAGGGATTAAGAGGAGAGCCAGAACGAAACTCGGCTTGAAGAAATTCAGGAGGTAAACCAAGCCGTTCAGAACGGCAACCAGCTGCATGAGGCGCGGAATGCCTAAAAACCCGATCCGTGCTTCCAGCCAGTCTATCCAGGCCATCGCAGATCTCTCACGCCCCGATCTGGGCCGCGTATTCGGCCGAGGTCTTCAGCGACGAGATCTCCTCCGGATTTGAAAGCTTCAGCTTAAAAAGCCACCCCGCACTATACGGATCTGTGTTCACGAGCGCTGGATTCGTCTCGAGTTCGGGATTGATTTCGACCACTTCTCCGCTCACCGGTGAGTAAATGTCGCTCGCCGCTTTTACGGACTCGACAACAGCCGCTGCTTGTCGCGGTTCCAATAAGGTGCCGACCTGAGGCAACTCCACGTACACAATATCAGTCAACTCCGCCTGAGCGTGCTCCGTAATACCTACGGTACCGACCGCCCCTTCCGGTCGGATCCATTCATGGGTTTCGGCGTATCTGAGATCATCAGGAACTAGCATCGCTTTTTGTATAGCGGTTTTTTTTCGACAGTCGCGGGAAATCTTCGTCCACGAACATCTATTTCAACTTTTTGCCCCGGCTTGGAATAGGGAACATCGACGTAGCCCAGACCGATTCCGATCCCCAGGGAGGGAGATTGCGTGCCGCTCGTAAGCTCGCCCACTTGTTCGCCACCGACGAAAACGCCATAGTGGGCTCGCGGCGGAGGAGATTTTCCATCGGATTTCATCGCTACGAATCGCTGTCGGAGGCCCGCTTCTTTTTGTGCAAGCAAAGCCCCGCGTCCGACAAATTCCGGTTTTGTAAGGTCGACAAAAAACCCGAGACCAGCTTCGAGCGGCGTCCGCGTCGGCGAGAGGTCCGCACCGTTCAGTGGGTAGCAAACTTCTGTCCGCAACGTGTCTCGCGCTCCAAGTCCGCATGGTTTTACTCCAAATGAGACTCCGACTTCCAGAAGATGATTCCAGACGACTGAAGCGGCTGCGGCGGGATAAAATAGCTCGAATCCGTCCTCCCCGGTGTAACCGGTTCGCGCCAGCAAGACAGGGATCCCTTGGATGCGGAATTCCTGGATTTGATTTCGGGGCGGCAGATCTCCGAACCGTCCGAGCAATTCAGCCGATCCGGGGCCCTGCACCGCCAGAGCCGCAAAGTGCTCGCTGAGGTCGGAGACGGCAACTTCGCCCACTAGACGGGATTGCATCCAGCCGAAGTCCTCTTCGATCTTCGCAGCGTTTACCACGAGAAAATAGTCGTTGCGGCCACGACAGTAGACGATCAGATCGTCAATCACACCGCCCTGCTCATTTAAAAGCAGCGTGTACTGTCCATCGGACATTTGGAGTCGCTTCAGATTGTTGGTGAGCAAAGCATTTAGCCATTCTTCGGCAGATGGTCCGGAAACCCTGATCTGGCCCATGTGCGAAATGTCGAAGATGCCGACGCGCTGACGGACTGCCTGATGTTCCTCGAGGATGCTCGAATAGAAGACCGGCATATTCCAGCCGCCGAAACCGATCATCTTGGCGCCAAGCTTCAGGTGCTCTCCGTGGAGAGGGGACTGTTTTAGAGGCAGATTCGTTGGGTCACTCACAATCTGGTCACGATATGTAGGAACCAACCGCGGGCAACCGCTACCAATGGATCGAGCGAAGCTTGACCCCGGTCGGCAGAATTCTCCGGCAACTTGTAATTCACGCCCCTCTACACCATGTTTCGCGATGCTGAGAAGGAAGGTTTCCGGGAAAGAGACGAACATTCTATTTCCGTCGTTCGTTGAGCGACATGTGGGTCCCAGCGAGGAAGAATTGAGCGAGATGCTGCAAGGGATCGGATACGAGTCCCTTGACTCTTTGATCGACGCCACGGTTCCGGACGCGATTCGCTTCCATGAAAAGCTGGATCTGCCTGGATCTGATACCGAGTTCGAAGTCCTCCGACAATTCCGGGTAATTGCTCTCAAGAACCAAGTTGCAAAATCGTACATCGGCCTCGGTTACCACGCTTGCGTCACGCCTCCTGTGATCCTCCGCAATATTCTGGAACAGCCGGGTTGGTACACCGCCTACACTCCATACCAGGCTGAAATCGCGCAGGGACGTCTGGAGGCTCTTCTGAATTTCCAGACGATGGTGACCGATCTGACCGGCCTGGAGATCGCCAACGCCTCTTTGCTGGATGAAGCCACCGCTGCAGCCGAAGGGATGGCGATGTGCTTCGCTCTTCGCAAACAACCAGCAGTTAGCGCATTTTTTGTTTCAAAAACCTGCCACCCACAGACCATCGCCGTCGTTGAAACCAGGGCCAAGCCTTTGGGAATCGAAGTGATCGTCGGAGATCATCAAACCTGGGGCTTCCAAACCCCGGTTTTCGGAGCGCTGCTGCAGTATCCCGCGACCGATGGGCCAATTTACAACTACTCGACATTTATCGACCGGCTTCACGAAGGTCAGGCTCTCGCCATTGTCGCGGCAGACCTTCTGAGTCTAACCCTCCTTGTTCCGCCGGGCGAATTCGGAGCCGATATCTGTGTCGGATCGACCCAGCGATTTGGTGTTCCGCTCGGTTATGGTGGTCCCCATGCGGCATATTTCTCGACGCGCGACCAATTTAAACGGCTCATGCCGGGGCGATTGGTCGGGGTTTCGAAGGATCTGGCAGGCCGCCCCGGTTTTCGCCTCTCGTTGCAGACGCGTGAACAACATATCAGGCGCGATAAGGCGACGAGTAATATCTGCACAGCGCAGGTGCTACTGGCCGTAATCGCTGCCAGCTATGCCGTCTACCACGGCCCCAATCGACTGAAGCAGATCGCGGAGCGCATCCGCCTTCAGGTTCGAAGACTGGCACTCGCTTTGGAGAAACTTGGTTTCGAGGTCGCAGACTGTCTGCGCTTTGATACGCTCCGGGTGACGCTCGGCGGGCGACGCAACGCGATCCTCGCGAAGGCGGCCGAAGCCTTGATCAATTTCCGGCATTTCGATGACGAGTCCATCGGGATCACCCTCGACGAAACCGTCTCCGAACAGGATCTGCAAACGTTGCTGAATCTTTTTTCAGGTGATCCGTCGCTGTTTGTCCCGGAACTTCCCGAGGGAGAAATGAGCGATCTGCCGGAAGAATTTATTCGCAGATCGCCCTTTCTAACGCACCCAGTCTTCAATTCGCACCACACTGAGACCGGGCTGATGCGTTATCTGCACAGACTTGAATCCAGGGACCTGTCGCTGACGACTTCCATGATTCCGCTTGGTTCCTGCACGATGAAACTGAATGCGGCGGCGGAGATGCTTCCTGTGACCTGGCCAGAACTTGGACAGATTCATCCGTTTGCGCCGTCGAGTCAGACGGTCGGGTATCGTCAGTTGATCCTTGAGTTGGAAAGCTGGCTGGCTACGATAACCGGTTTCGATGCGGTGACTGTCCAGCCCAATGCCGGTTCGCAGGGAGAGTACGCAGGACTGTTGGTGATTCGTGAATATCATCGCGAGCACGGACAGACCCAACGAAACGTTTGCTTGATTCCAACCTCGGCACACGGGACCAATCCTGCCTCGGCGGCTATGGCCGGATTTCAGGTTTTCTCGGTGCAATGCGACACCCAGGGCAACATCGATATCAATGACCTCAGGAAAAGAGCGGAGCAGCACTCCGAAAAACTCGGTGTCTTGATGGTGACCTATCCCTCGACACACGGTGTCTTCGAAGAGGGTATCAAGGAGATCTGCGAAATCGTCCATGCCCACGGTGGGCAGGTGTACATGGATGGCGCAAATATGAATGCGCTGGTGGGACTCTGCCGTCCAGCGGACTTCGGAGCGGATGTCTGTCACCTCAATTTGCATAAGACTTTCTGCATCCCGCACGGCGGCGGAGGCCCTGGAGTCGGCCCGATCGGAGTGAAGGCGCACCTGGCTCCCTATTTGCCAGGCCACCCCCTCGTGGATCTCGGCCGGAAATCCGGGATTGGACCGATCACCGCAGCTCCGTACGGAAGCGCGAGCATCTTGGGGATTTCCTGGATTTATCTTCGCCTCATGGGTCCGGAAGGACTAAGTCACGCCACTAAAGTGGCGATCGCGAGCGCGAATTACGTTGCCAGCAGGTTGGCACCCTTTTTCCCCGTTTTGTACAAGGGAAAAAACGGCTTGGTTGCGCATGAGTGTATCATCGATTTGCGACAGTTTAAAAAGTCTGCCGGCATTGAGGTCGAAGATGTAGCCAAGCGTCTGATGGACTACGGATTCCACGCGCCGACCATGTCCTGGCCGGTTCCCGGAACCATGATGATCGAGCCAACCGAGAGCGAATCGAAAGCCGAATTGGATCGCTTCTGCGATGCCATGATTTCCATTTACGGTGAAATTCGTGCCATCGAAACCGGAGAAGCCGACCGTGAAGATAATGTCCTCAAATGGGCGCCCCATACCGCGCAGGATCTGCTCGCCGACAGCTGGGATCGAAGTTATTCCCGAGAATCCGCGGCCTACCCGGCGCCGTGGACGAGAGAACACAAATTCTGGCCGGTTGTCGGCCGAATAGATAACGTTTATGGCGACAGAAACCTCTTCTGCAGCTGCGTTCCCGTCGATGAAGCAGAGTTGTCTCACCGGATGGAGTCCGCCAGTTGAGCAAGCCAAACCCCCGGCCTGACCCGCCCGGAGACGGGTAGGATGAAGATCCTTGATCGTTATTTGAGTGGACAGATTCTGGGTGCCGTCACTTGGGCGGTAAGCCTGCTGACCATGATCCTCGTGCTCGGTAATGTCTTGCGCGACTTGCTTAGCCTGTTACTCAGCCATCAGGTTCCGGTCACCTACATTCTGACTTTCATTGCTTATCTGTTGCCGTTCTCGATGACCTACTCCATTCCCTGGGGTGTCCTCGTCGCGGTTCTCCTTGTTTTTGGCAGGCTCTCTTCCGACAATGAGCTCGTAGCGCTTCGCGCGAACGGAATCGGCATGACGCGCATTTGTTACCCCGTCTTTGTTATTGCGTTCCTGTTTCTCGGCCTTTGTCTCTGGATCAACCTGTATGCGGCCCCAATTTCAGAAGTAAAGCTGAGGTCTGCGGTGTTCGATCTCGCCTCCAGTGATCCACTCGCCCTGTTTGGCAGTGACGAAGTGATCGACCAGTTCCCGAATCGAAAGATCTACGTCGGTAAGAAGGAAGGATCAACACTGCATGATCTTTATATCTTCGAGATGAATGGCCAGAACTTGCCGATGCGGGTGATCTATGCCCGCCGAGGTACACTCGAAGTGGACAAGAAAAACGAGCAGATTTTGTTGCATGTCTATGACGCCCGTTACGAGGAGCGAGATAAGGCTGCCCCGGATGACCTGAAAAAAATGCGACACGGAATCACCATGCGCGAAGGGGTGATGCCGATCTCTTTGGAGGAACTCCTTCGCAAGGCTCGCAACAGTCAGCGCCCAACCGAACTGACCCTTGATCAATTAAGAGGTGCGCTCGAGCAGAGCAAAGATAAAGAGGATGATGCAGCCTTCAGGACCGAGGTGAGCAAGCGGTTTTCCAACGCTATGGCTGTTTTTACTTTTGTCCTGGTGGGCATCCCGCTTGCCATCACCGCCCAGCGAAAGGAGACCTCGGTTGGTATTGCTCTTAGTCTGATCGTTGCCTTCTCTTATTTCATCATCATCGTGCTGACTGATAACGTGAAGCATAAGCCTAACCTGCATCCGGAGTTCCTGATCTGGCTACCAAACTGTGTCTACCTGGCACTCGGGGGCACGCTGTTTTTCCGCCTGGCACGCCGGTAGGGAGAGATGGGCCGGTGGATCAGCGTTGTCGGCGGTTCGGTGTCCAGGAGAGGGACCTATCGGCGTTGAAGGAAGCGGAAGGGCGTTATGAAAGATCCACGCCGACCCCGCCCATACCCCGTCCGCCGACACATCTCTCTCGATCCGTTTCCCCTAGACGGCGCGGCCCAGGAAGATTATCATCGACCAGTTTCTCCATGAGTTTTGAGCGCACAGAGTGTATTCTCCACAAAATTTCGCCAGGAAGTTTTCCGATTCGGAAACAGCCGATCAAGGGAAACGTGCTTGTGAGAGAACGCCAAAGAAAGCAGCCCGACGTTCTGTTCGAGGAGGCATTGAGTTATTTGAAGGCAGGCGGATTTCGCCTGACTAAGCCGCGCGAGTTGATCGTCCGTGCCGCTGTCTCGTTCGCCGGGCCTTTTCACGCCGAGGATCTCCTGGCCAAGGCGCGACAACTCGACCCCGAGATTTCACTGGCGACAACCTATCGCACGCTGCCGATGCTGCTGGATAGTCATTTGATTCGTGAGGTTGAACTCAACCGCGAACACCGATATTACGAGGTCAACCGGGAGCAATCGCCGGCTGCCTTTCACATTATCTGCGCCGATTGCGAACAGGTGATCCAGGTCCAGGATGAATGTATCATGCTGCGTGAGCGGTTCCTGGCCAACAGTCTGGGTTTTAAACCCCTGAAGCTGAATGTCCGTATCGAGGCCAACTGTCTTGATCTGCACGAGAAAGGGACCTGCGAACGCCGCGCGAAAGCAGGTTCTCAAATCTCCGCACCGTCGTAGTCTCCTCTCAGTCCGGTGCAGTTTGAGGAGCTTGGCTTCCGCGCGATATTCTCCGAGCTAATTTCGGCGCAGTTTGGAGAGCAAACGAAGGATCTCGATGTACAACCAGACCAAGGTCACCGTTAAGGCGAAAGCGGCGTACCACTCCATCCATTTGGGCGCTCCGGCGGCTACACCGTTTTCAATAAAATCGAAATCGAGAACCAGATTGAGGGCCGCGATTCCAACGACGACGAGACTGAAAGCGATGCCAAGCGGTCCGCTGCCATTGATCAGAGGGATCTCAGTGTGAAAGAACAGCTGGAGCACCATGCTGACCAAGTATACGATAACAATGCCAAAAGTGGCACCCACGATCACCGACTTAAAGGTTTCCGACGGTCGAATGATCCGGGATTGATACGCGGCCAAAAGCGCGAACATCACACCGAACGTGAGCAACACCGCTTGCAGGACGAGGCCCGGAAATCGTTGTTCCATCACTAACGAGATGCCGCCGATAAACAGTCCTTCCAACACCGCGTAAATCGGAGACGTGACCGCCGCCCAATCTCTCTTGAAGGAAGTCACCATCGCCACCACAAATCCGCCGAGCGCCCCGATCATCATGGTCGGGTAGATCGCCGACGGATGAGAATCCGAGTACACCCAAACGCCGGCTGAAGTCCCGGCTACCAGCAGCAGAAGCAGAATCGACCGGTGGATCACGCCGGGCAAGGTCATCGGTCGTGAGGATCCGCGTGTTACATCGGTAAAAGTCGAATTTGATAAAACAGGATTACCTGATCTCATAGTTTTAGTTCCGCGCGAATCATCGTCCCGCGGCCCCAAGGGTGCAAATTACAAATCTGTAAGGAAGACGAGAGTCGTCGCTTTTTCCTTTAGCTCAGCACCTCTTGCGGAATATCAATCGGCTTCTCTTTCTTGCTCAACGCGCGCCTTAATTTGGCGAGCGCAATATTCTGCAACTGCCGGATTCGTTCCCTGGTCACACCGAATTTTTTACCCACTTCTTCGAGCGTCTTTGGTTTGCCCCCGTCCAATCCGAAGCGCTGAAAAATGATTTTCCGCTCGCGGTCATCCAACACCTCCAGCAGCTCACTCACTTCGTCCCGCAAGTTCTTATCCCTGAGCAGTTCAAACGGAGTCTGCGCATCTTCATCCCCAACGATCTCACCAAATTCCGTCGAATCATCGTCGCTGATTGGGGCGTCCAGCGACGCAGGCCGAATCGAAACCGTCTTTAACTGCGAAACTTTACCGCTCGAAATCCCGATCTCTTCGGCGAGCTCTTCGTCAGTCGGTTCGCGACCTAATTCTTCGCTCATTTGCAGCGAGACTCGCCTCATCTTGGAGATCTTATCGACCAGATGAACCGGAAGCCGGATCGTCTTGCTCTGGTTTGCCAGCGCACGTTTGATCGACTGTTTGATCCACCAGGCGGCATACGTGCTGAGCTTCCCCCCTTTTGCCGGGTCAAAGCGTTCAACAGCCTTCATTAGGCCAATGTTCCCTTCGGAAATCAAATCGAGCAGTGGTAGCCCTAAATTCGCGTAGTCATGAGCGATCTTAACGACCAGGCGGAGGTTCGCTTTGATCATCAAAGCGCGTGCCTCTCGGTCGCCCTTTTTAATACGCGCGGCCAGTTCGATCTCCTCTTGGGGAGTCAGCAACGGGATCTGTCCGATCTCCCGCAGATAAATTTTAATGCCCGTATCAGAATCTTCACCAGCCATAGAAATTATACTCGTGTTAACTATTAAGCAGCCAACCTGTCTTCCATCTCTGCCGCGGCAGCACAATTAGGGAACGAAAAGTTAACCACATTAACAAACCTGAACTTCGACAGCGCATCCAGTCGAAATGTTCAATGGTTTCTTGTGTTCCCCAATTTTTACCGCCCTCACTTGCCACCTGGTCAGGCTTTTCCGGTTGCAAGATTCCGGCGGTGAATTATTTAGTCAGTCGCAATCTATTTAGCAGTTCCTTTCGTCCTCCCCGGTAGTAGTCCGCTTCTCAATGCCCTTAGGTAACTAAGGTTCGCTGCGACTTTGGCCGATGGACGTGAAGGGCGCCGATTTTAGCGCGACTTTTGGCAATTGTCAAGGCGGCTCTGCCCCGGACGCCCGGTTATGACACGTCAAACGTGAAAAATCTCCCCGGACCCCTTCTTCGGAGTGGACGTGGCCCTCCCCGTCAGTGCGGTTTGCCTGGCTCCTTGCTAAACGCCCGACCTCTCGGCGTGACCGAAATTAAGGCTGGCGCTTTTCTGTGTGATGGCAAGAATCCGCTCATTTAATCCCGGCTTTGTGATTTTTGCCAAACGAGAGACTAAATGAACACCGGAGAGGTTCACTGGATTGCCCTCGCTGTATTTGTCGTCCTTTTCTCGCTGGTCACCGTTCTCGGGTTCATGGCATCTCGCTGGAAAACGGGTGACTTGAAACGACTTAATGAATGGGCCTTGGGAGGCCAGAGGTTCGGGATTGTCATCACCTGGTTCTTGATGGGCGGAGATCTCTATACCGCTTATACCATCATCGCTGTGCCGGCGCTCGTCTACAGCGTCGGCGCTTACGGTTTTTTTGCAATCCCGTACGCAGTCATCATTTACCCGTTTGTCTTTGCTGTTATGCCGCGGTTCTGGAGTGCGTGCCACCAAGGGGGACACCTCACCGCGGCCGATTTTGTTAGAGCGCGTTTCGGCAATTCGGCGCTCGCGGTGGCGGTCGCTCTGACCGGTCTCATTGCGACGATGCCCTACATAGCCCTCCAACTCGTGGGCATCCAAGTCGTGCTCACGGGTCTTGGCCTCGGTAAAGGCGATTTTCCGCTCATCATCGCTTTTGTCATCCTCGCAATTTACACCTACAAGAGTGGCCTCCGAGCGCCTGCGATGATTGCCTTTGTCAAAGACGTCTTGATTTACGTAACGGTCATCGCTGCCGTGCTCGTCATTCCCGTCGAGTTGGGCGGATACGGTCCCGTGTTCGAGGCCGCCAGCAAAGTCTTTGAGGCCAAAGGTGGACCCTCAGGATTGTTGCTAAAACCGGGGCAGATGTTGCCGTTTGCGTCGCTCGCTCTCGGTTCTGCCCTGGCCCTCTTCATGTATCCACATTCGGTGACCGGAATTCTCAGTTCTTCAAGTGCGCGAACCATTCGATGGAACGCCATTCTGCTGCCCGCCTACACGGTGCTTTTGGGGCTAGTAGCGCTTCTTGGTTACATGGCAATCGCTGACAACGTGAAAGTCGCCAACCCGAATGACGCAGTTCCTGCACTCTTTCTCAGAATCTTCCCCGAGTGGTTTGTCGGATTCGGTTTCGCAGCCATTGCCATCGGTGCCTTGGTGCCCTCCGCGATCATGTCTATTGGAGCGGCAAAATTATTTGCTCGAAACCTCTGGAAGCCGCTTTTCCGCCCGTCCATCAGTCCCTCGGAAGAAACAACGGTGGCCAAAGTCGCTTCGCTGGTCGTTAAATTGGGCGCGCTGCTCTTCATTCTCTTCCTGCCGATTCAATATGCCATCGACTTCCAGCTTCTCGGTGGGATCTGGATCTTGCAGACCTTTCCTTCTGTTGTTCTCGGTCTTTATCGAGCACCGTTGCGCGGTGGGCCTCTTTTTGTTGGCTGGCTGGCGGGTATGATTAGCGGAACCTGGTTTTTTGTGTCGGCCGGATTGAGGCCTGTCCTGCCAATCGGAGGGATCGGCGCGGTTTACATCGCGATCATCGCGCTCGCGCTGAACCTCGTGATCGGCTTCGGTGGATCACTTATTCTCAAGGAACATGTCTGAACGCTCTTGGCCAGCCTCAGGAGAGTACGCTTACGTTGGGTTAACGCCAGTTGAGGTGCATCCGGCTCTCCAGTCGGTGGTTACTTTCAAGAAGATCGGCAAGCCGCAGCGCGCGCTTGTAACTTATTTTCCCCGGTCACGATGCGAATCGTCCCGGCCCCCGAGAATAGCCGTGAGGAGCGGGCTCAGAATCGCGACTCCGACTTCGATCAGAAGAAGCGTCTTAATGCCCAAAGTTGGGCTGTGGCTCAAGAACCCCACCAGAATGGCAACTGCGCCCGGAAGAACCAGGAGAAGCCATAGAAAATTGAGCAACCGAATGAGCTTTAGGTGCGCCATGTTCAGCCGGATCTCACCTGGATGGTGTCCATTACAATAAACCCCGGACGGGACAAATGGTTGCGGTTCACGACTGGAACGTGACCCTCTCTTTGCTCATCGATCGTATTGGGATAAATGATTCGTCCGGCATCGTTTGTTCCGCATGCGCAGACCGGTCGGTGCGCCGACCCGTTTCCCCCTTCCCGAGAATTCTGTTGTTTGGGTTGGGGAGCTTTGACAATCTGCAACCCGATGGACTCCAAACTGTTTCGAGTCGAAGAGGTGTCCCATTTGGCACTTCATGTTGGCCGTTTGTTGTTCCAAAACAATGCGGATACTGCGCATGTGGAAGATTCGGTTGTCCGTTTCACTGCAATCTTTGACTACGAGGCGCACCTCGTCGTGACCTACGAGTCCCTCCTGGTTAGCGTGGTCTCGGGCGAGCAATTTCGCACCAAAGTCGGTCACCGGATCCCGTCGATAAACATCAATATGGCGGCAGTGACCGCGGTCGACCGTCTAATTGACGAGGTGGAAAACAGCAGACTGAATTTGGAGGGGATTCGGGCCGAGCTGGATTCGATCGAGGACCGTGAACCGATCTACAGACGGTGGGGTGTCGTTGCCGCACTGGGTTTAACGGCGGCGAGTCTTGGCCGGCTGTTTGGCGGAGACTGGCCAACATTTGCGATCACGTTGCTGGCGGGCGCGGCCGGTACTTGGCTTCGCCAGGAACTAGGCCGGAGAAAGTTTAACCTGTTTTTTGTTGCTTTCGCCACGGCACTCGCGAGTGGCACGATTGGCGGAGCCGCCGTTCGGCTTGGAATGAGTGGAACACCCGCTTTGTGCCTCGTTGTGCCAGGAATGATTCTCGTGCCCGGGGTTCCGTTGATCAATGGCATCCAGGATATGATCAAGAATCACATGACGGTGGGACTCGCGCGCCTGGCAACAGGAGCTTTGATCACGCTCTCGATTGCCGTCGGGCTTTTTGTAGCCACCGTGGTGACCGGCGCGAAGATCCCTGTGAACGAATCCTCCTTGCTCATCTCGTTGCCGGAGGACGCCCTCTTTTCGGCGCTGGCAGCGTTCGGCTACCTTTTCTTGTTTAATGTGCCGCCGCAGATTGCCTGGGCCTGTGTTGTCTGCGGGGTGGTCAGTCACGCCGGGCGAACCCTCTGCCTTCGCCTTGGAATCGACATCGTCAGCGGCACCTTGATCGGTGCGATGGCCGTTGGCTTCCTTGCCCAATGGTTTGCCCGTTATTTTCGAGCGCCCGCGGTCGCTTTTTCTTTCCCCGGCGTGGTCGCGATGGTACCGGGCGCCTATGCGTTCCGGGCTGTTATTGGCTGGTTTCAGATCATAGCCGCCGGGGCAGTCGCCGCACCGGCGCTCGTGACAGAGACGCTCGCCTTGAGCTTCTCCTGCGTGCTGATGGTTGCGGTGATCGCCATTGGTTTGGCCGCTCCTTTGATCCTCACGAACAAAGGGACCGCCCCTGTTCTGTCCCCGAAATAGCAGAGATTGGGGGGACACTCGATCGTCACAAAATGGAACTGGCGAGGCCAGGTGATTCGCTTTATTCTTTTTTCAAACTCTTCTTTCTGAGGAGTTGCTGCGATCTCCAATCCCCTAACTGCACATTCTTATGCCTGAATTCCGGATTGAAACGGACAGCCTTGGCGAGGTCAAGGTCCCAGCGGACAAGCTCTGGGGCGCTCAAACTCAGCGCTCTCTTGAACACTTCAGCATCGGCAAGGACTTAATCCCACGCGAAATGATCGCGGCTTATGCCATCCTGAAGAAAGCCGCGGCCCACGCGAACCATGCGAGCAAACGTTTGGAGGACGAACCTCACAAGCTGATTGTTCAAGTCTGTGACGAAATTCTGGCCGGCCAGCATTACGACATGTTCCCGTTGCATGTTTGGATGACTGGCAGCGGCACGCAGTTCAACATGAATGTGAACGAGGTGATTTCGAACCGCTGTTGCCAGATCGCCGGCACGCCGCTCGCCAGTAAAAAGCCGGTTCATCCAAACGACCAGGTTAACATGGCGCAATCATCTAACGACACGTTTCCGTCCGTGATGTATATCGCGGCGGCGGTCAACGTGAAGGAGCGCCTGATTCCGGCAGTGAAAGCGTTGCACGACGGCATCGCGGCAAAGGCCGAAGATTGGAAAGACATTGTTAAAATCGGCCGAACCCATATGCAGGATGCCACTCCACTCACGCTTGGGCAGGAGTGGTCTGGTTATGTCGGTATGCTTGCGGACAATCTTGACCGGATCGAAGACGCGCTCAAGGGCGTCTATAACCTTGCCCTCGGCGGCACGGCGGTCGGCACCGGCATCAACTCGGCAGCCGGATTTGCTGAAGCGGCGGCGGCTGAGATCGCAAAGCTCACGCGGTTGCCGTTTATCACCGCGCCGAACAAGTTCACCGTGCAGGGGAGCCACGATGCCTTGGTCCAGCTTTCCGGATCCTTGCGAACCCTCGCAGTCTCTCTCTACAAGATCGGGAACGATATCCGGCTGATGTCGTGCGGCCCGCGGGCAGGCTTTGCCGAGCTCATGATCCCGGAGAACGAGCCGGGCTCTTCGATTATGCCGGGCAAAGTGAACCCGACCCAAGCGGAGGCGCTGACGATGATCGCCGTGCAAGTGATGGCAAATGACGTCGCCGTAGGCTTCGGCGGTGCCGGCGGCTATCTCGAAATGAACGTCTACAAGCCGCTGATGATTTTTAATATCACCCACTCGATCACCATCATGACGGATGGTTGTACAAATTTTCAAAAATTCCTGGTTGCTGGCACGAAGCCGAACCTCAAAAAGATCAAGGAGAATGTCGATCGTTCCCTGATGCTGGTGACGGCGTTAGCCCCGGTGATAGGCTACGACAAAGCATCGAAGATTGCCCATGAAGCAGCGGATAACGATCTCACGTTGAAAGCCGCGGCGCTAAAACTCGGCTTCGTCACCGAGGAGGAGTTTGACCGAGTCGTGGATCCGACCAAAATGGTTAAGCCGTATGTCGCCACCAATCAATAGCGCTCGTTGGTCCCATCGGGGAGGATAGACCTTTGACCTGAAGTGAGTTATTCGCTTGATCGGGACGAGGCGCACAGCCTGAACGCATCATCCCTCGGCTCAGTCGATCTCTTGCGCGGTCCAGCTCCACACGCCTTTATGGGCTGTCATGGTATCGTTGGTTACTTTCACGATCGCATACCGTAAACCCCGACGAATCACCACGTCCTCCTGGAGACTAGCGTTCCCCAGATGAATCATGGACAGTTTAATTGCTTTGTCGGACGGCGGGTACTGCTCAAAGCCCAGGTAATGTTCCCACTGGCTGTTCCCGAGGTATCGGTCCCCTGTTCGGAAGCGGAAATAACCTTCCGGGCTTTGCTGCCAAGGTCTCCAGGTAATCGTGCGGTCCGGCCCGGTGAAAATTTCTCTGGATGATCGGTAGTGGCGTACAGTGGCCGGTTTTTCCGTGGCGGACAGGGTCGACACAATAAAGAAAAAGAGAGCGAAATATTTCATAGGGCGGAACGTTCTTAATCTTCTATTGTTAAAGCGGATCAAAGTCGTTTTCTTTAGCGGTTGGAAGAATTTTGTCACGCCGACGACATTCAACTAGGGTATGCTTTTTCTCCTGTTACGATTTCGTTTGGCGTCAAACTGGTCGCGCCAATCCTCTATTTACAGGGAATAAGGACGGTGAAAATGCGATTCATGGTGCCAGTCTTGGTCGTCGGCTCGGGCCAAGGGAGAGAAGGCTGCGGCAAGCCCGAGTGCGACAAAAGCGATCAGTGCGTTTTTCATATTTTCGTCTAGCACGGTTTCTGCAACCCGACTGGTCGTGTCATTCCCGCCCTTTATCCCGGCCGATGGGTGCAGTTGATCGCTTTGTTGTTTCGGGAGTCGCGAGCAACAGATATTGGAGAGGTGTACCGTAGCCAATGGAGGATTGGACCAGATGCCAGTTGATTGAACGACAACCACCCAGCCGCCAATCGCCGGTGATGTTCCAGCGGTGGCTTCATCTACTGTTTCTTCATTGGCCGCTTTCACCCGATATTGTCCAGAGGACTTTGCCGCGAGGTTTACAAGCGGACTCCTTCGAAGGCAGTGCGTGGATCGGCATTGTGCCGTTTTTCATGCAAGGCGTGCGGCCCGCAGGGTTCATTGCGGTCCCCGGTATTTCGAACTTTCTGGAATTGAATCTTCGAACCTATGTCCGTGATGCGAGCGGGCGACCCGGGATCTGGTTCTATTCCTTGGACGCAAACCTAGCCCTGGCTGTCTGCTTAGCGAGGGCAGCCTTCGCGTTACCCTACGAATTTGCTCGTATGAGGGCCAGAGTTTCGGGTGGCGAAATAGACTATTGGTCACATCGTTTTGGCTCCAAAAGCCCGCTTCACTATCGGTATCGGGCTTCTGAGAGTCTCGGAGAAGCCGGCTTTGGCTCTTTTGAATTCTTCGTTGTTGAACGTTATCGCCTGTTCGCTTCCCGGGGGGAATAAACTATTCACTGGGCGAGTGCATCATTCGCCCTATCAGTTGCGCAAAGTGGAGGTTACTCATGCGGACCCGGGGTTGTTCGCCTTGGACGGATTTGAAACTCCAGTCGGGCCTCCGGTTAACGCCCTTTATTCGGAACGGGTCGATGTTTCGATTTATTCGATGGATTTGGTGGATCCGGCCGGATTGAGCCTCTGAGACAGAGCGGAAAGAGCAGTTGCCAGAGCTGTTCAGAGCTGAATCCTGGAGAAGAGATAACCGCCGGCCCCGAGAAATAAGGTGGCAAACATCGTCAGCACCCCCAGGTCGGTCGGAATTCCAAAATGCGCTACGCCGATCAAGGCCGTTCGCAATCCGTCCACGCCAAAAGAGAGCGGGTCAATGGCGGCGATAATTCGAATTGGCCCCGGGGCGTCGCCCAGCGGATAAAGTGCGCCCGATAAGAAAAAAGCGGGCATTACCAGGAGATTCATGACCAGCTGAAAACCCTGAAAATCGGTTAGGAGCGAGGCGATACCGGTTCCGAGCGCAGTAAAGGTGATGGCGATCAGGGCCATGAACAAAAGTGCGACCGGCAATAGGCTCAAATTTTGCACTCGAAAACCGGCCAGCGTGCAAACGGCCATCACAATCACACCCTGGATCAACGCGGTGGTGGCCCCACCCAGCGTGCGTCCAATCATAATCGAAAGGCGGGATACCGGAGCAACGAGCGTCTCTTTCAGAAAACCGAACTGCCGATCCCAAATCAGTTCGATCCCGGAGAACATGGAATTGAAGAGAACGGTCATTCCGATAACGCCTGGAGAGATGAACTGGATATAATTGCCGTGCCCAGCCTTTTGAAAGATAGGTCCGAACCCAAAACCGAGGGCAAACAGAAAGAGCAAGGGTTGCGCCATGGACGCCGCGATACGGGTTCTTGACCGGACGTATCGTTTGAGCTGTCGGAGCCAGAGGATATAGACGGCATTCATGCGAAGATGTCTGTGGCAGCAGATTTCGCCGGGTAGGCCGGAAATCTCTCTGCTTCGATCTTTGCACGATTCTTCCGGGCTAGCGTCTGAATAGTTTTGCGATCCGTCTCATCCGAACGATTGAACCGCCCTCTTCTTCGCGAATGGAGGTTCCGGTCAAAACGAGAAACGCCTTTTCCAGAGAATCAGCGCCGGTCTGCTCTTTCAGTTCCGCCGCAGTACCTTGAGCGACGATCCGACCGTGATCCATAATGGCAATCCGGTGCGCGACCCGCTCCGCTTCCTCCATATAGTGCGTGGTCAAAAAGACGGTGACCTTTTCCGTTTCATTCAGCTTTTTTACGTGGCTCCAGAGTTGGTTGCGGGTCTGCGGATCGAGACCCAGTGTCGGTTCGTCGAGGAAAAGAATCTTGGGTGTGTGAAGGAATCCGCGGGCAATCTCGAGGCGGCGGCGCATGCCGCCCGAGAAATGTTTGACTTGATGATCGCGACGATCCCATAGCTCAAACAGCTTCAGGAGTTCCTCGACGCGTTCGCCGCGGATTCGTTTCGGAATGTTGTAGAGGACACCGTGGAAATCCATGTTTTCGTAGGCGGTCAAGTCGTCATCGGTGCTGGAATCCTGAAAAACAATCCCAAAACGTTTGCGCGCTTCGTGCTGCTGGGTTGCGGGATTGAGCCCGTCCAGTTCCACGCTGCCCGAAGATGGTTTTAGCAGGGTGGTCAACATTTTGATGGTCGTCGTTTTGCCGGCTCCATTGGGCCCAAGGAAAGCGAAGATTTCGCCTTCGGCGACGTCAAACGATATGCCCTGCACGGCGGA
>Ga0206947_1069_pt1 | contig 32666 bp, 26 predicted proteins | sample Alteio_BWOrgHeat_3_FD_153239 | JGI IMG/M metagenome (GOLD analysis project Ga0206947, IMG submission 153239) | Enriched cells from forest soil in Barre Woods Harvard Forest LTER site, Petersham, Massachusetts, United States -... | ecosystem: Environmental > Terrestrial > Soil > Temperate forest > O...
TGCAAATCTCGACGACTTTGATCCCGAATTGAAAAATGCGATACTATTGGTGAAAATGCCTAAGTTTATATGGATCGCGGAGATTTATGAAAGAGAAAAGTTTGAATATGAAGATGGGGAAGCGGCAGGCTTAATTGTTCTCGATGCGACTGAAACAAACTTAGCAAGCACCGACACATTAATTTTTGCAGCATATCCCACTCATTTTGTTAGTATTAAAGAAAATAAATTTATATTTTTGCAACATACGTTAGAGAACTATCGTTACTACAACAACTTGGAATAGAAACATGAGCAAAAGAGTTAAAATATCGTTCGATACTGTAAACGCAGGCAAGGTCATTGAAATTGACCCCGCTCGTCTTGCAGCGTCCAATCAGCGGATTAAACTCGCCATGACGGCTGTTGTAAGACAATACAAAAGAAATGATGCGCTGTCCAAAATAGACGCACGGGCATTAGTGCTTAACGCGTAGTGCAATAGTGCACTTCCCTCTCCTATTTATATAATTATTTCTAAAGCAGGCTAATTCTTGAAAGTGCCGCGGAAATGAATATTTGTTTTTTTCTTCAGCCAGGAAAATTGGATAGGGATTTCATTAATACCACCTGCATCTTAATTTATTATTTTGCTATAGTGAAAGTAGAGTTGCTTAGCTATTTTATGTTTTCTAATCTAATCTCATCAATCTTTGCTATAGTTGTATTCAATGTCAACCAATTTTATTTCGGGTTCCGAAAATTTAAAACCTGTTCGTACGCTAAGTTCGTAGAATACAATATTGGGTCGCTCATTAGGAGGCGACAACTTATTTATACCTATTGTTATTACATTTTTTGCTTGTTCCAATAACTTGGTAACGTGTCTTTCATCATTTTCCCATCCGGGTGGCAAAAAAGGGGTTAGCTGCTTAACCAGGTCGTTTTGCAACTGCGCGTTATCTTTGGTTGTATCGTCCAGAAATTGCAAAAAGACTTGATCTTTTGGCAAATCGGTTTTATAAACATCAGAAATTTGACTGCCTATTGCAACGAGATGTACAATCTTTATACCTTCTGGTTCCTCATGGCCAAATAATGAAACTATTGTAAACGAGTTGTGGTTATTCAAGGTAGAAGAAGTAATATCCCGTAATAATTCAATTTCTTCCTGAGAATCCAAGCGCTTTTCCACTTCTCTTGTATCTATATGACCATCGTCACGTTTAAGTTCTTCGATGGCCTTTTTTATGTTTTCTATGGAAGCACTGATCTTCGATTGAGCGGTATTAAATACATCATTGATATCTTCACGAACAGAATGGAATGAAGTTATGCTATTTAATTCTGCTAATTTGAGCAGGTATTTCTTGATATAAGTTGTTTTATAGGGATTGCCCCTCATTGCTAATAAAATATTGTCTCGTACCAGGTAAGCCTTTTTAGCATTTGGGATTATAAATTTGTCCGGCCCGATTGTAGCAATATGTTGGGCGTTAACTGCAACAAGCGCCATGTTTCTGGCAACAACATACCCGAGAATTTCCATATCAAATGCTATATTTTGAGTAATTGTGTGCAACAGCTATTTCACGTATTGCATTGCTTCTTTATACCGCTTATCGTCGGCTAATGATTGTAATTTTCTGGCTGGATATTCTAAGATTAAATCAAGAACCCGATTAATATAGATGTCCTTAGTTTTTGACTTAAAGAATTTTGTGATATTTCTTAACCGACCGTCAGGTTGAGGGTAATCAAAATCAGTTACAAATTCAGCATCTTTAAATAAAGAAAGGAACTCCTTAATTTCAGAAACGGTAAAGCCTTCTATAAATTGATTATAATAAACTGCTGCGCTTTCATCTATTCCCTGACGGTAGCCTTTACCATTGCCAACATAGCAAATTACTATGACCTTCACAAATAGCTTCCTGATAGCGTCCGGTATGCCTCCGGCTGGAAGTGAATTAGCAATCGATTTGGCATGTGCGTATTCATTATAAAAATTATTCCATTCAAAATGGACCGTTTTCAGATTTTGTAATTTTTCCAAAAGTTCCCCCGCTAAACTATCCTCGTCCTTATATTTTAAACCTCCAACCGTCTCCAGAAATTTTTGTACCAAATCCTTTCTATCGACATCCCCATTTAGACGATATACTCCAAATTTAGCTCCCACTTTGTATTTCACATCTTCAGAAACTGCGGACCAGATATGAGGTGTTAGGCGGTCAATGTTTTTTCTGACAAACTGTTCTGTTCTTGTATCAACATATAACCCAAAAATTGAAACCAGGAAGTCGTCAAGTCGCTCCTGTGATTGTTTTATCAAGTCATCGCCAATCGCAGCAAAATCTTCTTTCGGGATTTCCTTTGTCCGAATGTTATTAAATAGCTGTTTAATTTGAATTACCGAATGATCCGGTTTTGCTGTGATTGCATACTTTAAGCACGCTTCGAGCAAATTGAGCATTTCAAACCCGGTTACCGCATTGTCATTTGGATGAGCAGCGCTCGCATGGTTTCTTAAATAGTTTACATATTCGAGGCGCTTATAATTTATATCGCTGATAAATCCAATTCTACGGCAGATGTCCAGGAGATCATGGTCACTAATTCCTTCTAAATCGTCCGCAGCGGTGTAAGATTTATATTTACTATTAACCGAGTGCGCAATAAGTAGGAAATATTGTAGATCAAATTCTGATACAAGTTTGCGAAGTGCCTTTATGGTTTCATCCCACAAAAAGTTTATTGCACCATCGAATAAACCGACTGCCACAGCGACAGTAAACTTCGATAAATACACTGCTTTCGCACGATCTTCTACCGGCAATACTGAAATTGCACTTTCCAGCGAGAAGATAATTTTTCGCCGCTCGTCTATAGGTGATAGAAGATTTTCAGTTGGCAATCCAATATGGGTTAGCAAGTCCGCTAGTGGCTGGTTGAAAGCTGCAATTGAAGTCTCTATTTTTTCGGGAGTAGAGTCTTTAGGAATTAATATGATTTGAGTATTTGTATCCATTTCAATACCGATAAGGTTTCATGCCTATACAAATATAAGGAGGAAACAATCTATTAACGTTGAATATTATTCAAGTTTCCGCAATGATATTACGAAACCCTTTTATTCCCATACTTTAATATCCAATTGACAATATCCGCATAGTCCCTTAACGTCAACTGATATTGGTGTTTTTGCTGAAATTCGCGTGCATCAGCCGTAAAGGTTGAACTTGTAACCAACATGGCGCTGTTTGCCTGGGCGTCACATAGCGTACCATATAGCGTTCTTACCAGATCGATGCCAATTTTTCGGTCGGGACGATAATGTTTGGCTTCCACTAAACACAGCAGTCGGCCTATATCTGTATTCAAATAAGCAAGTATGTCGGTTCCCCCGTCTCTGGTTTGTTTTGTTAATTCCACTTCCCAACCCATATCTGCGAGTAACTCGGCTAACAACTTCTCAAAATTTCTTGGTGTTAACTTGTGCAAGTCGGCCGGTTGTTTTTTTAACGAATCAACAAGGCGCTGATTTGCCGAGAAAATAATCGGAGGAACTACTGTTAAAATCTCTTTTTGGGGAACGAGAATATTACCAGATAACTCATATAGAGGTTGTCTTAGCAGGTCGCTTATGGAACCGGCACCATCTTTTCTGATGAGCGAAAGCAATAAAGTCAATGCCAGTGGATAGCCTTTTGAAGCAACGGCAGCATCTGTGAAATCCTCTACTGACAGTTCCAATGCTAAATTGGGTGCTAAATTAAATGCGAGGTCGATAGAATCAAGTTCATCCAACGGCTGCAGATTCAATTCGTCATAACGTTTTAAATTGACTGAGTGGCGACTGATAAAAATGAGCGACGAAACGGCTTTATAATTGAAAACTTCGCGCGTGACATTCTCATATTGTTGATCGTTCCAAGGGCTATCTGCATCAATTATAACAATCAAAGAACTCTCAAGATGGGTATGGCGATCTTCTTCAATCAGGTTTCTTAATTTATCTTTATTGTAATCTGATGTATTCAACCAAAGCGGAGAACCGGAATACCGTTTTGTTGAGAGCCAATATCTGACTAACGCAGTCTTACCAACTCCAGCAGGGCCATGAACAACCAATGGTATGAAAGAATTATTGCGTCTAAAAAGATGCTCATCCAACCACTTTAGCTCCCTTTGTCTGCCGGTGAAGGTTCTTTTTTCAATATCGGGAATATCAAATTTTGGCATTTGCTTTCTTCTAAAATCCAGCTATTCTAATCTAAATTAATATTTAAATCGCCATTTTTTGAATCATTTGCGGCAGACAGTTCCGGGAAATCCTCACCATGTACAAACCGCCTTAGCAAGTCTGGTGCCTGTTTTCTTAGTTTTTCTTCAAACTCGACACCGCTCCATATTTCTGTTTCATTGATCCCAAATTGCAACGCATAACTTTTGATCATGGAGCGGCTGTTCGCACTGACCCGGCCGCCGCATATTATAACAAAGCAATCCGGGATATGTCCCTCTTTGACCAGTTTATCAATATCATCTGTTACTTTTTTGGTTACCAGCGATCTATAATTGGCACATTGGTAACAAAAGCTCTTGCCGCTTGTAACGCCCCAAATGTCCCGTCCATCATCGTCGCCGGATTGCCCCAACCATTCCAGCGTACCCCAAGTTTTAGTTTTATTGATAAAGGCAAACGCCAGTCTTTCAAATTCGCCGCCGCTTCGATCTTCAAAATGTATCGGTAATACGATCTTCTCAACCATTAAGCTATCCCGCCGTCCTGACTGCAAATACAAGATCACATTTTCAATTGGTATTTCCTTGCCTTCGCTGGGTGCTAATATGATCGAATCCGCTTTGGCCCGCCGGTAATCTTTAGTAATCTCCTTGGCGATCCTAAAGTCCTTCAATGCTTTTTGCTGCTTGATGTCCGTAAACAGCCGCTCCACCAACTGTACAACCTCAGTGGTGGTATGACAAAACCGCTTTAAAGGGATCAATATGAGCCGCAGATCATTCTCTACCGGGTCAGCCTGTCCCGGCTGATCGATATGTTTGAATTTATGAGGATTACGATTGGTAATTAGGATCGCAGGCAACAAGTCCTCGGCGTCTTCACCATTGATGTTATGGTAAGATAATACTTCATCTTCAAAATGAACCCTGTTCGTGCCTCGTATCACTACTGCATGGTTCTCCGCTGCCAACGTTGCCATTTTAGCAAAATTTTGCATTAGCACATCTGCCAAAGGCTCCGACCAGCCATAATCCAGTAAATAAACATAATAGTCCCTGTGCGCTTCAGCCGGAATATTTTCAAGTGATTGTACCCATAGTCCCATTGTATTCTTTTTAATATAAGGTTTGTTGACAGACCGTTGAATTTTGAAAAACAGTTTATTCAATGCCCGGTATTCCGCTATATGTACAGCGATCACATTAAAATCCTTATCCCTCAGATCGCAGTATCGTTTTATGGCATTGTACAATGTTTTTAACCTTTTGTCTTCCGTCCAAATTTGATTTATCTTGCTGGTAGCGTGCCCCTGTGCCTTTTTTTTAACGTCAATATCAATTATTTCTTCCCTTCGGTGCAGTCGTTGTATATCATCATTCAATTCCCTAAGCAACTCGTTCTTTAACTCTGCAGGTCTTCGGTGCACTGCTAATCTTTCGTGATAGTTCTTGCAGACCAGGTAATCACGTTCAAATTCCCGGATCAGCTGATTGAAGCGGTCTTCACATATTGGTCGTGACCTATCCGTAATTTCCAGTATACCATACGCATCCATGACCTAAATAAAATACCTGTAATCGTAAGTAATTCCTTCCCGTTTGGATAGCAACCGTCCGATACGCGCGATCTCGTTAGATGAGTTCACGGTTGCCGGTAGCTGGCTATACAGATCAAAAGAGTTCCAGTTCATTTTGGTCAAGCCTAATATTTCATTTGCAATGACACCGATATTACTTTTCCCGTGGTGCTTGGTAATTTTCAATGGTCCGGGGATATATTTACCGCCCAAATAAAACTTATAGTTAGGATTTCGTACTGAAGGCACAATGCCATGTGTCCACAGGTACGCGGAATAATCATCGAATTGCATACAGGTCCCGCGCGGCACCGCAAAGTTGTCGGCTACCGGCATCCCCTCTTTTATTTTAGTCGCAACAAAACGAATATCGTCGGCAAAGTTGATCTCGATCAGGTCGAGTTCCTGCACACCATTATGGAGCAGGCTATCTTTGAGGCCGTTGATCTCATCATCGGTGTAATACGTTCTTTTATGTACCACTACGCGTTTGGGCAATTCATTCATGGCAGTAAAAAACAACTCTTTAATGGACAGGCCAAACCGGAAAGCGTCATTATAGCTTAAATGCGGACGTTCTTGCTTGTCCCAATACAACTGATCTTCCACTTTGGATAGCTTGTATTTCAGCCCTTGGCCTTGTGAATTATAAATATGGCTGCATCCCAAAACTATATTCCCGTTTTCTTCTTTGCCGCTTCGGACGCTATAACCGATACCCGCAAAAGCCGTATTCTTATCGAGATGTTGCAATATCCAGGGCGTTCTTAATGTCTTGACATAATAAGACAGCGACAGCCACCAGTTGATCTGGCATTTCAAATCGCTTTTAATTGTGTCCTCATTGATAAATTGCGTAGCTACCCCTTGTTCAGCACAGTAAGCCTTGACATAATCGTGCAGATCGAAATGTTCATTTTCGATGTGAAAAGAAGTATAAGTTAACCACCGGTCTGGTATATAAATTACCAACACCTTTTTTATTTCATTCTTCAGGCTTTGATCTATGCGATTGATCACCTTATCACGCAGGTCGAACGCCATTTCCTGTAACGTTTGCTTAGTCGTAGGTTCAGGGCAATTAAACCAATTTTCGCCATTTACGTCCGGTACGTTTAAGCTGACGCCATAAGCTTCAAAAAAGCCGGGGTAATCGATAAGATAATCTTCATTTACCTTATTAGCACTGATCCTGACCACTTCAAGTTTCAGGAATGAAGAGAATACCTGGGCATCGGTATCAGGGCAGATCACGCCGAGGTTTATTTTGTTGTCGAACAATACCCCGGTCAGGTTGCTGTCATAGGGGCTGTTCCTGGTAAGCCCCCGCATAGGATGAAAGTCTTTTGGCACGACATTCATCGCCGAATATTTGCTGGAAAACTCCAGCTCCGGCTCGCTGAACTGCAAGCCTTTAAAATGCAATACCTGTTTGGGGAAATCAGGGCTTAGTTGCAGCGATGTGGTCAACGATGGTTTAAATATCTTGGCGAATAAGGGTAGCCGATAAATCTCAAAAGTAAAACCCGAAGCGGATGCGACCGGGTATTCGATCAAAAATTTATCTTCCTTGCCGGTAAACAGCAATTTGCGCCAGCCTTTAATATATTCGTCGAAATAATTATTTCTGAGCTTGTCGAAATAGGTACGGCCTACGTCCTGCCTGATCTCTTTGCTGATCTGTTGTTCCGGATCAGCCGTGTCGATACGAAAATCCGGCTCTAAGGATAAGTAATGACGTTTTCCGTCCGTGCTTAATGATAACCGGACGGCTTCATGGGTAGTATATAACACATTTTGAATGATCCGGTTGGAAGTAGCGGCTGTTTTCCAGATCAGGTCTTTGCGATTTGACCGTAAGCCATTGGGCATCGCCAACGCTTTTGTCAACGCAGTCAGCAGCAAATTGTAAATAGCCGTATCCTTCCAAAGATTTAATCCCTTGATCGGAATCCGCACGATACTGCTGTCCAGGTGCCCGGCAAAACACTGGTTAATATCCGACAAAGTACCCAAAGCCCAAACATAACCCTTGAAGGGAACAGCCACGATGTTAAAAGGCTTGGCCATTTCCCTTATAGTCTTCCATGGCTGCACGCCTGTGGCCAAAGCAGATTCAAACTGAAATGCCTCTTGTGGTAATTTGATCGGGAAAAGGTTGCCTTTTATGATGGAGTGCAGGTTGCCCGTGTCAATTTTAAAAGGTGTTTTAATGATCGTTTCCTTTTCGCCTTTCAGGTACTCCGCATATTTGTTTATGAGTGACTGGTCGTCCCGGCATACCATCCTTGCCAGGCTGATCATTAATTTGTCAAAGCCGTCGGTTGGCACATAATAAGCATCCCGCCCATTGGCCCTTGCTAATTGCAACAGTTCCCTGACTGGCGCTGGAATGTCACTGCCGTAGCCGCACCAGTACAACCTGCCTGAACCTCGCTTAGCATAGCTTTCTTTTAATGCCCCCATTACCGATTCATCACGTCCGCTATATCCAGATACTATCAAGTGCTTGTCATTCAAATAGCCCACCAGCTTTTGCCGGAAAGTCTCGTCCTGTGTCTTTAATTCCTCGTCGGTATTCTTTAGCGGGCCATACTTATAATCGCCATGCAGTTTAATCAACAGTAACTCTGTATTATTCAATGGCCTGATAATCCGGTCAACCGAATCCAGGGTAATGTCAATGACCGTGTTGTTCGTTTTGATTGCGGCATCGCGGCATAGGTCATCAAAATTGGTTGTCCAAACGGACTTGATAACACCTGCCTCATGTAATAAGCATATCAGCTTATAGCCGATAGACGGTTCCTTTTTTTCGCAGAGCCGCTTGAAATATTTTTGCCGGTCGGCTTCAATCGGGTAACATTTTTCCACGTAAAAAGAATATTCGTCCGGACTGTTCAGCGCGGGATAGCTGCTTTCACTATCCAGCCAGTTTTGGATGGTCTCGCGGACCTGTTCCGAACGATCATCCAGCTTTAGCTGCGAATTAGAGATAGCTTTGGTAGCATAAATATCCCGCTTCCATTCCCATATACAATCACCGGCAGATTTAATGCCAGAATTAATAGATGCTCCTGCACCTAAAAGAGTCGTAAAGAAATCTGTTTTGCTGATTTCAACTGACCGCAAAAATTGATCTATTTCTAAGGTAAGGCCTTCCATAATTTATAAGAAATATAAAAGTCGGTAATTAATTGAATAGTCTATGTAATTGATTTGCACATTTCAATGATTTCCAACACTTAACCCACTATCAATATGCTGATTAAGCAGGTTGGATGGTAATTTATTGAGAGCTTATATGCAAATGGAGGGGTTAAAATAAGGTTAGCTGAACACTATCAACTTTTGCTTTCTCGATATCCCTTAAGGTAGCTAGAATGATCGGTTGTTTATCATTGGTCGTATCCGTACTTCCGACTTTGGCGGTCATCAATCCTTTTAGGTCATTTAGTGCAAAAGTCAATGCGGATTCCCGGCTTTTAAATTGTTTGCCATACACGGATAAGCCATAGCCACCACCGGCGCAGCCAAAGCTGTAGTTAAGGCCATAAGTCCAAATGCCATTTATACCCCGGCCCAAATGGATAACACTGTGGTTGCCATACCTACTGGTATCGCCAAAAGATAAATCTTCAGGGTCAAGAAATTGTGGCCTTTTAAACCAGCCGTATTGGTCAAAAGCTATTTCGGTAAACCCGAATTCCAGCCCTTTACGGTAAGCGTGTAGGTTCATAGTAATGCCCCTGAATGAGTCCCCGAAGCTGTTCAGCCATTGTAGCTGCGCCAGGTCATTTTCGTCGATGGCAACAATTAACTCGTTTAGAATTTCGAACTCGTATTTCATTAAATGGTTATCAACGATGTAATCACTGATTTGATTTTTTGATTGAAGATTTAATACCAGGCTTTCCATAATCATAAAATTTAGTTTTTTAAATGCAAGCGTTAAAAGCCGGGTAAGCTGTTGTCAAGGGCCCCGGAAAGGGGTTTACTATACCCTTGACGGCTGCGCAGCGGGCTTTAGCTTTGCTTTTTAAAAAACTCAATTATGGGAAAGCTGGTCAAATCAAGACAAAATGCAAGCAGGCTTATATCGGGCAAACAAGTGCCTGCCGTAATATGGGCGGACGGGTTGACCAGTTAGCGCAGCGTACGGGCGACGAGGGAGCCCAGATGCGGGAGGCGGTTGTCACGCGGGCGGTAAATAGGGTGAGCCGTGAAGCAGGGGCGGGAACCGCGAACCTTATTTACCGCCATGGCCGCATTAGCGGGTGCAGCGGCATCCTTTTTGAAAAAAAGATATAGCGTAACACGCGGGCCGCAGGCAATGCCCAGATTTTTATCCGAATGGTCAAAGTAGCTGCTCCCGCTGTAGGCCTGTTTGGACAAGCGTTGCAAATTCAATTAGGATAAATCCGTATGGCATATAAAATGAGTATATTTACATTTATTATAATAAAACCGAAGTTACCTAAACTTATGGCTGCCAAGAATTTACACGATAAACCTTTTACGGAAGAAACGATCACGAAGCTGGAGATTTTTGAAGACTATGCGGAAGCCTGGCTGCCTACCTTTATTATGCAAGGAACGCCCCAAATCTGCATTTTTGATTTTTTTGCCGGTACCGGCTATGATAAATCCGGGATAGCTGGCAGCCCAATCCGCTTACTGGAAAAGATTCGGAAATTGAAGGCCCTTGTCTTCGATAAGAAGGTTCAAATCAAGATCTACTTGAATGAGTTTGAGCCAAACAAAAAAGAGCAAAAGAAATTTGAACTGCTGAAGCTGTCCTGTGATGACTATATGGCCAAGTATCCAAGCTTAAAACATATCGTCGAGATTGTCTATGATAATGAAGATTTTGAAACCTTATTCCCGAAGTTACTGCCAACCATTAAGAAATACCCGGCCCTGGTATATTTGGATCAAAACGGCATCAAGTTTACATCCGAAAAATACTTTTTGGAGTTAGAGAAAACACCACAGACAGACTTCCTTTACTTTATTTCGTCTTCGTATTTCTGGCGCTTCGGGAAACTGGACGAGTTCAAAATGAACCTGGATATTGATATGGACGAGGCAAAGAAAAATCCCTATAAATTCATCCATGTCAGCATCATTGAACAGCTCAGGAAAATGCTGCCAGCCCGTACAAAGCTTAAACTGTATCCATTTTCACTAAAAAAAGGCGTTAATATACACGGAATCATATTCGGCGCATCCCATATACGTGCGGTCGATAAGTTCCTGACCATCGCCTGGGACCGTAACAAGGATAACGGGCAGGCCAATTTTGACATTTTTGATCATGCATCGGTTAACCAGATTGATATGTTCTCGGGGCAGCGCGGACGCAGTAGGATCGAAAGTTTCCAGGACACAGTAAAAACAAAAATTCTAAATGCTGAAATAAACAATAATTTTGACCTGTATAACTATTCTATGGATGAAGGTTTTTTGGGGGCACATGCATCAGAATGTATCAAAACCATGAAAAAGGGCAAACAGATCACCTATGATTGTACCTCACCTTTGGTAAATTACCAGAATGTTTATAAGGTACCAAGGAAATTAAATTACCTGATAAATAAGAAGAATTAAGATATACTAACTATATTAGCATTAACGGCAAGCGATCACGAAGCGAACAATCACATGGCAGAATCAAATATAGAATGGACGGAATTAACCTGGAACCCGGTAACGGGTTGTAATAAGATTAGTCCCGGTTGCAAATACTGTTATGCAGAAGTCATGTCCAAACGTTTAAAAGCAATGGGTACCGAAAAGTACAAGGATGGCTTTAAGATCAGGACACATGCTGACTCGCTCAATATCCCGTTTACATGGAAAAAATCCAAAGTGGTATTCGTTAACTCGATGAGCGATCTTTTCCACCCCGAGGTTCCTGTTGAATTTATCCAGGCTGTCTTTTTGGTTATGAACCAAACCCCTCAGCATACTTATCAGGTACTAACCAAGCGGTCCGACCGCTTATTGGAATTATCGTCACAGTTGAACTGGACGCCAAATATCTGGATGGGGGTATCAGTTGAAAATGAAAAATACACCTTTAGGGTCGAAGAATTATCAAAAACAGCAGCAAAAGTAAAATTCATTTCTGTCGAGCCGCTTATCGGGCCGGTCAGAACATTACAATTGGATCAGATCAACTGGGTGATCGTCGGCGGCGAATCCGGCCATGGGGCGCGGACACTTAAAAAGGCATGGGTAGAATTTATAAAAAATCAATGTGAAGAAAGGCAAATCCCCTTTTTTTTTAAACAATGGGGTAAGCCTAAATTCAATATTGATCCTACCGACCCGACGATAAAATCCGACCACCCGCAACATGCAAAGGGCGGCTGTCAGCTGGATGGTAAGGTTTACCGGCAACTACCGGTTAAGGCGGCTTAGAGAATCTTAATCAGGCTATGGAAGAAGAATGGTATAACCAGGTTGTCCTACTTAAACCAGGCCTTCAGAATCTATTGAATCATATTACCGGGCAACTATCCCCAGAGGTTCGATACGCAATCCAACAATCAGGTATAGGCTTTATTTATGATGATCGTCCATTTCCTCTGAAGACACCTGTTGCTAATCTGGATAGTCACCAAATTACGATACAGGATATACACCTGGCCTTCTTGTGGACCTGTTGCTATGCGACTGTCGCTATTAACAGCATGTATTATGAAAAGGCGGCCCTCAACGAAGATATTATTTATTTTAGTGACCGTCCCGAATTTGCTCAAGTTTTGTTAACCATGAAATGGGCCCGTTCCCTACAAAAAGAAGTTACCTGGTGGCCGGCGGAAGCTGCCCGGCCTGACGTTAGCAACAAATGGACAACATCAGCTGCTAACCTATTTGAAGCTTGTGTTGCCTATTTACTTTTCCATGAAATCGGCCATATAATCCTCCATCGAGACTTAAGGGAATTGATGACCTCGCGCAAGAAAAACCCGTTTTACGAAACTTCGCAAGAAGAATTTAAAAAGATATATGATGCTGAACTGGAAGCTGATCAGTTCGCGCTGGACAGTTTGATGGGCAGTTCTGTAATAGAAGAAGTACGTCTGATGAAGTATCTGGGGGCAATGGTGGCCCAGCTATCTAATTTTTACCTGCTTGATGTACCTGACACGCGTGGAGGCCTCACTCATCCCGATCTGGATGACAGGTTGCGCACAGTACTTCAGCAATCTAAGCTTACCGAAGAAGCCAATCAGATCCAGCTTAGATCGCAATTAGTCGTAGGCCTGCAACTCTTTCTTTGGCTGACCGAAACGCCATTTATTCCGGAAGATCCACAGCAAGCGGTTTTTTCAAATTTTGAAGAACTCGAAAAGTATTTGTTTGACCTCATTGCTAAAATGAAAAATGCCGCGCGACTTTAATACATTTTCAATAATACTGAGGTGGGGTCATAATAATAATCGCTAACAGTACCATCCTTTATTTTTTCAACCATTTCATCAATGACAAAGAGCGGAACCAAAAACCATTCTTGTGCTTTTACCGGCTTTCCAAAACGATCTTTCATTTCAATATCCAGTTTTGCTGCACCGAAAAACTTATGAATAATCTTCTCCAATTTCGTGCGGCTGATATTAGCGAGTTTATAGGTTGCAATGATTTCGACATCAGCCATAAGAAAGGTAGGGTCATTTTTCGCATTCGCAAGGCGTATTTTAACATCGCCACCAGTCACACCAATTTTATGTACTATATTCCTGTTTTCTTTAACAAGCGGATGGTCGGAAAGGCTGCGTAACACATATATCGTACCGCTATAAAGATCATCCGCACTATTTTCACCTGAGAAGAGCGGACCGGCATTAGCTTCCGTTATAAATCTGCTTGTTTCGTCCTTATACATTGAGCGGATCAATGAACGCAGTAAAATATTACTTTCCGTACCATTGGCATAAATAACCCGCAAACGGGCATCGTCGTCACCATTAGGCGCCTTAAATGTTTCCCCGATCTCAGCAATGTAAGCAATCTGGCCGCCTACGATAATAAATTGTCCTATTTTAAGGGTTGTTTTGGTGAAACCCGCGTCTTTTCTAAATCGGATGGTATTTCTAAAGCCTGTATCGATATCTTTTTTTACCGCCTCGAACAGCGGTTTGAAAGTCTCAAAATCTTCGCAGCGGGTGCGGTTGGCTATTTCTTCTGCTGCCTTCTTTTCTGCGCGAGATTTTACGTGTTTCAGGTTGGTAATCGCATTCTCTTCATTTTCGTCTACACCCAGCTGCGCCAGCAGTTCGTCGTCATCCATATCATCGGGAATGTCCGTAGCCGGTTGATAACTACCATCCAAAAGATTTTGATGATCCATCCCCTTCAAAAGATTAGTACATTCCTCCTGTTTGCGGATTTGATCGAGCCTGACCGCATACAGCCGCTCAAAGATATCTTTTTCTTCACCATGCTGCGGCAAGCGGCCTTTTTCTTCTACAAACTTTTGGATTTCTTCAAAACCGGCAATTATCCGCTCCTCACGAGCAGTATGACGCGCAATTTTTCTGGCCCCGATATCAATACCGAGTTCCGCCAAAAGCGCATCATCTTCGTCTGTGAGTATCTTTTTCTCAGCCATTTCTTTCTTCTGCTTTTATACGGGCAAGGAACGCAATACCCTGGGCCATACGCTGTTCCCATGGATCGGCGGATTTGATTTCCGGCAATCTGCCCCGTTCGTTCTTGAACTTTAACGCGCGTTTGGCCAATTCCCGTGCTTCGTCCAATGAAATATTAGGCTTTTTACCTGAAATGACCTCGGCCATTGCTTTTAAGCTTTGCTCTGTCATTGACTTGGACAAAATTGCATAAGCCTCACTAAATGGATTAATGCTATCGATCCAGTCTACATCAAGATCGCGCACATCCATGGCAAATCTACGTATGCCATCAATCAGGGCTGTATTGGCGCGACTGCTTAGTTCATTATCGATGTTAAGCGTTTCTTTTGCCTTCTGTGTCAGGTTCAGCGCGGCGACAGCATGTTGCCGTACCGCTTCCATATCCTCCTGGTCCAGTTCCGGATATCTGTCCCTGATTATTTTTCCCATGCGGATCTGGGTCAGCTCCTGTGGTACAATCTCTTTATCAAATAGGCCGCGTTCGATGGTTTGTTTGTCCTGTGCAAAAGCCGCAATCACCTCATTGAGATCTTCTTTGCAGATACGCTGGGCGTCTTGGCTTTTTGGCATGGAAAGGCCTTTGATCTCGATCTGGAACTGGCCGGTTTCCTCATTGAACCCTACGTTCTCTTTCTGCGGATCGTAGCCGCCTTCTCCGTAGTCGAATCCTTCGACCGGACCGTTCTGCGGTTTCTTCGGCGTAAAATTGAATCTTGGAGCCAGTACCTGTTCCATCAACAGACTTGCTGAAATGGCTTTTAGTGTATCATTGACGGCATCCGTAACTGCTCCTTCTGAAGCATCAGGTTCAGCAATCAGATTTGTGAAACGCGCATGGGTCTTGTTTGGCGCGTCACGCGTTGCGCGGCCAATGATTTGTACGATTTCGGTCAGACTCGAACGATAACCCACGGTTAGCGCATGTTCACACCATATCCAGTCAAAGCCTTCTTTTGCCATGCCAAGTGCGATGATCATATCAACATGGTCGCGGTTTGTTTTGGCCTCCGGTAGTTTCAGCGAGGCAGAAACTTTGTTCCGCTTTGTGACATCATCATCCACCAAATCAGCGATCCGCAAAATTTTACCTGCCGCGGTTTTAACCAAATGAAAGCCGGTTACAGGATCGATACCCTGCCAGCTTCCTAATTCTTCAATAATATGCTCAACTTCCTTTATCTTATCACCCATGCTTTCACGGGAGTTGACGTTCGGAATGTGAATGATCGTTTTTTCATTTGGATTAAGAACGCTCAGAATCTCATCAGCATAAGCGCCGCTATAGAAATAATAGCCGAGGTTCAGCGTCTTCAGGTATTCGTAGCCGTTGAGCTGCTCATAATAGGTATAGGTAACGGTATCGAACCTGGCTTCATCTTCCGGCATCAAAACTGGATTTGCATCACCGCGAAAATAAGAGCCGGTCATGGCAACGATATCTGCTTTATCCCGTGCGACCAGCTGTTTAAGTTGTGAGCCAAGCACATTGCCTTCGTCGGCACTAACATGATGGAATTCATCAATAGCGATTAAGCGGTCATCAAAAACTTCAACGCCGAAACGCTCTAAGGCAAAGCGGAAGGTGGCGTGTGTACAAACCAATACCTTGTCGCCGCCATCCAGGAAAGACTTAACCGAATTCACCTTACTGCCATCCTCACCGGGTGCGTTGCAAAGATTCCATTTCGGCTCGACTTTCCAGTCGAAGTAATAGCCAAACTTTGTGAGCGGTTCATCGGCAAAGCTTGAACCGATGGACTTTTCAGGCACGGCGATTATAGCTTGCTTAATTCCCTGATTGTGCAGCTTATCAAGCGCGATAAACATTAAAGCACGGCTTTTACCGGAGGCTGGAGGTGACTTGATCAATAAATATTGTTCACCCCGTTTTTCATAAGCGCGTTCCTGCATGGCGCGCATACCCAACTCGTTCGATTTCGTAGAACTTCCGGTGCTTTTGTAATTTACCGTAACAGATGGTATGGTTTTTCTTTCCGTCATACAGCTTCTCTTTTTGTAGTCATTTGCGTGTACAAATCGAATAATTTTTCGAGTCGTTCCGTGTCATTTTTAAACCGGCGGCCAATATAGATGCGCTCCAGCACCTCGTCATTCCGGTCATGGGCCTGGCGCAAATCTTCTGGCATATTTTCCGGAACATACAGATCTGCAATTGTCGCAGGAAAATGACGCTCCCGTGCAATCAGGATTTCTTCGGCACAATGCGTTAAATCATTCTTGTTTTTTTCAGTTAGGGTAGGCACTGGAAAAGTATTCCAGCCGAGGGTGTTGGAATAAGAAAAGCGCATTTCCAAACGAACACAAACTGCGCCGATCCAAACCCAATGGATCCGCGAAGCAATCAATGCCAAATTCCATAAGTCGGCGTCAAATATGCCGTACATTTTGCCTGTAATAATGCTTCCTGGCTTTAATAGCCCGACCGGGAGGTAATCCCGGTTTTCAGAGCTTATGGCGGGAATGGCAATAATTTCCTCGTCGCCATTTTGACGACGTTCAAAAAAAGTATGAGGCGATGAAGCAGCAGCCCGTGTTTCAGCTTTATCGCTTTTTGCCCGAGTTTCTGATACCGCGGCCAACCTCTTTTGAACATAAACATTTTGATTGGCGAAAGACAAATTATCCTCATTCAACCAAAGGCAATATTTTAGCTTACCTGAAATAAACTCATCAGAACCCAGACACAATCTAACTATACCCGCTTTTTCTTCCTCTTTAAAAAGGATCTTTTCGCTTGGCTGAATAAACAGATTGCCAGCATCGACGGGTATATTGCCCCGTTTGCAGTCAGGCAGTTCCCAATAAAGCGGCTTAGATCGCTTTTCTATAATCACATTGGGAGCAGCAGCCAAATAGGGATTGATGTTCTCGGCTTTCCTCTCGATCATTTGTCCGTCCTCACCATCGGAAAACAGGCGACGCGTTTTACCTGCATGGTTAGTTATACCGACAATGACAACTGTCACCCCAGCGTTATAACTGGCCAGGTTATTCCACTTAAATGAAGTATGGGCGAAAGCAATTTCGTGCCCGGTTTTGAAGATCAGCGGCCAGAGAATCGGCACCTGCTGTCCCTGGCATATAGAATTGGTAGACACAAAGCCCGAAGCCGCATTGGTATGCTTGCCATATTCAGCCGCTTTCATAAACCAGCCGGCTACATAGTCCAAAGATTTCCAGGTATCTGTCTTGCCTTTAAATATTTCCTTCAAATCTAATTTTTGTTCATTCGATTGCCATGTTGAACCGAGGTAAGGCGGGTTGCCGCAGATATAAGTTTCCCCACCTTCATTCTCGAAGTCGATCTCTGCTTGCTTAAGCGGCGTACTGAACAAGTCATTACTATAAATCTTAACACCTGTACCCGTTGGGGGACATACCGAAAACCAATTAATCTGTAGTGCATTGCCACGGGTGATCCAGTTTTCAGCATTTAGCGGCAAGAATTCCGCCAACGCCAGTTTTTGGCCGCGATAGAGTACGTCGCATTGATATTCGGCAATGATGAGCGCCAGTCTCGCAATTTCCGCTGAAAAATCCCGCAGCTCAATCCCTCTATAGTTGGTTAGCGGGATTTCTGTCGGCAGGGTACTTTCCCCGCGCAGTTTGTTGATCTCATATTCAATTTCCCGCATCTGTTTATAGGCAATTACGAGGAAATTTCCGGACCCGCAAGCCGGATCGAACACACGGATGCGCGAAATCCGTTTGCGCAGGTTAAGCAGCTTTCGCGCATTATCGCCTGCCTCCTCCAGCTGCGCCCTCAGATCATCAAGGAATAAGGGATTCAGCACCTTCAGTATATTAGGAACAGATGTGTAATGCATTCCCAATGCCCCGCGTTCATCGTCATCGGCCACCGCCTGGATCATCGAGCCGAAAATATCGGGATTGATCTTCTTCCAGTCCAGGTTACCCACATGAAGCAAGTAAGACCGTCCTATTTTTGTGAATTTTGGTGTTTCAGTCGATCCGGAAAATAGTTGTCCGTTGACGTAAGGAAATTTAAAAGCCCAGTTCCTGATTTTCTTTTCGACGCGTTCATCGTGTTTGGTATCCATCGCCCGAAAGATCTCACCAATAATCTCATGGGTATCAGATGCATCGCCGGTACTCATCTGCTGCACGGTGTCCGTGAAAAGACCATCGCCTGTAAAAATATCCGTATCCTCTGCGAAGAAGCAGAAGATCAAACGCGCCAGGAAATGGTTCATATCATGGCGGCGTTCCGCCGTTGCCCATTCTGGGTTATGGCGTAGCAATTCGATATAGAGTTTATTCAGGCGGCTTGTCGCTTTTATATCGAAAGCATTTTCACGGATTTGTTTGACGGTGCTAATCCCTGCTAAAGGCAGGAAAAAGCCAAAATAATTGTGAAAGGCCTGATAATCACACGCGACGGTTTCACCGCTGTTCACATCTTCCGCCTGAAATTCCTTACCATCGGTAGCTAAAACAAATTTTGCTTTTGCCCTGGCAGTGGCGGGGCTTTCTTTGAGCTTAATCAGCGTTTCCGTAACCTGACCCTCATCGCATACAGCGATATGGATATTATTGTGCTGCAATACGCCACCTTCAATATCTGATTTGTTGTTATTGCCGGTTTGCAGGCGTTTAATAGTGGTTGATTTGTTACCAAAAGCTTCTAAGAACGCATACGGAAATTCTGCAGGAACAAAAGGCTGTTCTGCTAATATGGAAATAGCTTCTTCGATCTCAACAGCATTCATTCTTTATTTCATATCAATAAGGCCGCCAGGCGTAGTATTTTTAATACCTGAATTTTATTTTAAAACTCTCAGTTATAGAGCTTGAACAATTCACGGGGTTTTCTAACAAGGTTAGTAATTTTTCTGGACTCTTAAGAAATGAAAATACGAATTGCGTTATTATATTACCATACCGTGTGGCTGACCTGTTGTGAAGCCATATTCTACCTCTACAAAGTTATGAAGTGGATAAGCAATATGATCAACGGAACAACAACTGCCTGGCGTAATAAAGGTGGATGGGTTGACCGGCAGCGCAGCGGGCGGACAACGAGGGAGCCCTGATGCGGCAGGAATTGACCTGAAGTAATGAGTAAAATGCATAGCAACGACTTAGATAAGTATTTAGAGGATTGTCATCGCCTTCCTTTCCCATAGCGTAACATTCTGCTGGCCTTATTGAAATCAATATTCGCCTGTCGCTGGCGCTGGATGGCTAATCGTTTAACTGTTTGCTGTTCAACATTTGTTATTTCTTTTGCCATGTGAAGGAACCACCTTAATAATTCACCATTAGCAGCAATTTGTACGAAAGTATCACGTGAGACCCTAGTAACTATTGCATAGCCAAGCCGGGTTGCAAATAAGCAGTAAAGATCTTCCGGGCCTTCAAGGCCCCTGAAATCGAAAATAACAGGGATAAAACCCCTCAACCATGCTGCGGGAAAATAATCTTCAGGGCGGTGTAAATTAAATGGCTTTCCTATTTCCGGGAACAATTGACTTTTATTGTTAAAGAAACGCTGATGATCACTTTTCAAACGCATCCCATCGACTACCCATACCATATTTCCATAAAAACTTTGGCGGGCGTTTCGCTCCTGGGGATCAATATGTGAGTGTTGAAATTCTATCACCAGTCCATGCGCAGTCCGTACATCGGCGATATGAATTTCGCTTGTTCGCTGATCCTGCATAATTATTTCCTGACATTCGACAGGGAATTTATTTTTCCAAGCGCGATGCCATTCTGTTTCGGGCTCCCACCAGCTATCGCACTCTCTTTTGTTGAAATGCGACCAATGATGTATACGGTGTGTCCCGCATTTAGCAATAACCAGCTGTCCGCATCCTGGACAGGTGCCTTTTAAACCAGGTTTAGCCTCAACCCGAGTTTGATCAATCAACGCAAACTGCATAGTTAGCTTTCTTTTAATTACTGTTATTCAAATCTAAATTCTTTCATCTATTTTCGGGCCTTCAGCATCATTGAAAAAGAAAAATAGTATTCTGGAGCAAATGATAGTGGTTGCCGCCAATATTATTATTTAATAGTTGCAGGCCTGGCTCTGACTCTATTCTTTTTATCTTCGGGGGCATATCTATTTAGCCCATCAAAAATAAGTGGCATTAAGCGGCTTTCGGCGCTAATTGGTATCCAAATATTAGCGGTGATTGGTCTCTATTTTTGCATGAAATAGTTTTAATTTTTATGCGAATAGAAAAGTTACTCAGCTTGACCTGACTCACTCAGGACACACCACTACAATTATATTTCCTTTTATGGACCTTGTGTTATATTTGGGCCATGGATGAACTTGTGCTCACCATCAAATACAAAGAGAAAAACCTGGATTTACCTTTGAGTGCTTACGCTTATGGTCATACTTACAGGATAGCGGTAAAAGTAAACGAAGACGAAATTATCTTTGAGCCGGATGAGGAGCGGCAACTGAGAGCGTTTGCGTCGGAACATATGGACAAGGAGCTGATCGCTGTTATTGCAGCGGAATTGGAAAAAATTCGCGAATGATAACTCTATACGATTTTAACGGGCTGGACGAAAAGGGAAAAGGCGATGTGGTCTTTAGCCAGGGAACATTCATCGACGACCGGGCTGAGGGGGAATATAAGGTACAGCTTTACCGGGTGCACGGTTTTTACGTTGAGGTATATTATCATGCTGTGCGAAATTCAGTTGATCGTTACCGCGCATTTATTACCGCAAATCAACTTGGCGCGTATATCAAACCCAAATGAATTTATTATTTGAAATTAATTGATGAAGAAAAGAATTGTTCTAACAATCGGGTCATTGGCATTGGTTATACTGATCGGGGCATGGGGACGTACCGGCCATACTACCATTGGCATTATTGCAGAAAACCACCTAACGCCAAAGGCGAAAGATGCGGTCACTACGCTGCTGAACGGGCAAACTTTGTCCGATGTGGCCAGCTGGGCAGATGATAACCGTGACCGGACGACCGCGCCCTGGCATTTTATCAATGTAGAGCTGGGCTTATCGTATGATGAGTTTAGTAAGGAAGTGGCTGCGAAGGAAGATGTGTACACCGTGCTGCAGGCACAGGAAGCGATCTTAGCGGATAACAGCGCCCCGGCTGAAAAGCGGGCAACTGCGCTAAAATATATCGTGCATTTTGTAGGGGACATCCACCAGCCGATGCATGTCAGCCGGGCGGAAGATAAAGGAGGGAATTCGATACAGGTGAGGTATGACGGCGAGGGTACGAATCTGCACAACTTGTGGGATACCCGGTTGCTGGAACATGCCGGGCTAAACCCGCAACAGCTGGCGGCAAAGTTTGACCATGTGGGCCAGGCAGAAATCGGGAAATGGCTAGGCGACCCGGAGATACTTTGGGCCTGGGAGAGTTACCAGATCAGCACACAGCAATATGGCGAGGTGGAAAAAAATGGAACAGATATTGACAACGCCTACTACAAAGCGCACATGTCGGTTATTGAAAACCGGATCGAAAAGGCAGGTATCCGGTTGGCGGGTGTCCTTAACCGCATTCTGGATCATGCCAGCGTACAGGCACCGCCTGTAGCTGCGACCGCGCACGCTGCTGGCACGGCTAAAACCATTAATGTAACTGATGCGGCTTCCCATTATGGCGAACAGGTTATCATTACCGCGAAAGTGTTTGGCACAAAGGATTTCGGCAGCATGGTTCTAGTCAATTTAGGCGCGGCTTACCCCAATAGCCCGCTAACAGTGGTGCTGCGCGGCGACGCAAAAAGCCAGGGCAATTCATTGCAGGATAAAACTATTACCGTTACCGGCAAGGTCGAAGATTACAAAGGCAAGCCAGAGATCGTGATCAATGATGCAAACCAGCTAAAGGTCAATTAAACTGAAAGTGTTAATGTCAGCGTTCCGGCCCCTGTCCCATGAGCAATGATGCCTGCAATTCCTTTAAATCGAAAAATGCAGGGTTATTGCCGCGGCCTTTTTGGGTGTAGGTATTTATATTAATAAATTGGGTTTCCCTGGCTGTCCGCACCGCTTCACCGTAAAGCCCGGCCATCGGTTCCTGGTACCAGGCAATATAATCTACGCCATAATGATCGGCAATGTCATCCAGCACTTCCAGGTTGGGCACCCAGTTGGTTTCGTAGCTGATCCAACTAGGGCCGACTGCAATATCTTCCATGTAGCCTGTACCACCCTTTACAAAATCAGGCATGTGATAGCGTTTGCTCCGCATTTGCTTTTTATCTATATCATCAAAAAGCTGCCGGATTTCTTCAAGGGAATTTTCACCGCCAATAAACCTGACGCTGTTGGAACAATAATTTGCCATGGGATATTCAAAGGAGATGGTTGTGACCGGTAAAATATAAGGGGCCTCGCACTCGCTGCCCGGCCCCTTACAACCTAAACCTTATCACAATGACGGCAAAGAAATGCCGTCTTATAATAGACAAAAATAAGCAAAAATAGTTTAACGGCGGCTTTGGCGGCTGGAGCGCATAAACTCCTCAAACAGATGTTCCTGCTGGCGGCGTTCCGTACGCTTTTTATGGCGGCTGACCATGAGCCATGCAAATAACACTATCGTGGCAATCGCCACCAATATCAGGGTCAGCGGGTGCTTCGCGTTCAACGCGCCGAAATAACAGCAGTTGAAGATGAAGCAAAAAAAGACGATATATAGGAAATTTTTCATGATATAACACTCAAATATACTAAAAATATTAGCAAGTAATGCAAGTATTTCAAAAATTATTTTTAATTGACCTCGTAAATACGGTTATGCTGCCGCGTCTCTAAAACATGGGCGCGAATGGTATCAACAATATCGGACAAGGGGATGCCGCGCAGCCAGACCACCGGGTTAACCGGGTCGGTGGTGCGCAGCATCAGATCCATCAGGCCGAACAATTGAAGCAAAAATGGCTGTGTCTGGACATAATCCTTCACACGAAAAAGCTCAACCTGGTCAGTGCGCTTAAAGAAAATACCCCGTGTTATTTTAATGACTTCAGGTGTGATCGTATAAATGCAGTTACGAATATAAAAAAAGCGGTAACAGCCGATCATCGAAGCCAGCAGGCTCAATATTGCCAACGCAGGAAAATAGCGCCAGGCCAGTAACAAAAAGCCAATCGCGCAAATGATAAAAGGAAATACTTTGATAAAGGCAAACAGCGTTGCCGGCCGGACCACGATCAGATCAGGTTCCGGAAGATGTACAATTTCCATAAGTATAAGATTTAAAAGGAAGAAAAAGCGCCAGCCTTCAGTTGATCCAAAAAGCTGGCGCCGTGTTTGGGCTTGCAGGTAACGACCTTAAAGCGATAAGCGGATGCCCGTTCAAAGGCGCTAAGGGTAAAGGTTCGCTGATCAAATTCATACACCTTAGCCCGGAAGCAGATTTTAAGCCTTTCTTTTTCAGCCAGGAAAGCCGCCGCAGGGATACGGCGGTACGCCGCAGCCACCTTCAGGTCAGTGATAGCGCCGAGCAAATCAGCCGGGAATAAGAGCGTCAGGTGTTTGCCTGCCAACTTATCCCTTATCCAGCAAAGCTGTATAGTCGTGGGCTTGATCCCGGTTGCGATAAACAGGATATTTTCCCAATCCGCCAAACTATGCCCGAAAAAATGAAGAAAGGCTACCGCGTCCATCGCCGAGATACTGATAAACACCCGGTCAACCATAGACAGGTTTAACTCACCGGCCAGCCAAAAATCGCCACCGCCGGGTATGCGGTGAAAAGCAAAACCGAAATGTTCCCTGTAATTACCCTGCTGAAAAAACAGGTCACAGAAATCATCTGCATAATTAGGAGAAAAAAAAGCCTGGACTTCAGGACGCACACCCAGCCGGGTTAAATAAGGGTGCATCAGCGTGACAAAGATTGTTCTTCGTCGCTTTGCAATTCTGTCTCCGGGGCCTGCTCGGTTTGCGCCTGCCGCTCTTTTTGCCATTTCTGGAACTCTTTAAAGGCTTCGCGGTACTGCGGGCTAAGCTGGGTGGCTTGCTTTTCATCCCGCTTTTTGGCAAACAAGCCATGCAAGAGTTTATACAGCATAAAAGAAATGCCGCCGTCCATAATCAAGGATGCAATCAGGTGCAGCTTATTGGAGCGCATACCTTCCTTCTTAACGGCCGTATATTGAAAGGCGGTGCCGTCCGGCATCTCCACTTCCTGGCCCTTACGGTATTTCTTTTTTTGTTCCGCAGTGAGCTTTATGCCATTGACTGCATCAGGCGCTATAATTTGTTCGGTATCGGTAATGACATATTCATTCGTCTCTTTATCGAATTCAATTAACACCTGTTTGGATTTACCTTCCTCATCGGTGATGAACTTTTCGACGTTAGCTACTTCGCCGCGCTCCAATTTTTCGGCCTCATCTTTGGTCAGATAGTTTGGCGCTTCAATATCACGGTAGATCGGGTGCAGCAGCAATTCTATTTTACCTTCCTCATTTTGGTGCAGCGACAGCTTGGTGTCCAGCTGCGCAATATGCAGGCCCTCGAACCGGAGGTTTTCCAGCCGGAGCATATCGGTCCGCCTGCCTTGCAGCAAGGCCTGCAGATCGTCGTCATCGAGCAATAGCTTGCCCCATTTGGCAAGGCCGATACTTTCCAGTTCCTCCATCGGGAGATCCTGTTCTTCAAAAATTCGTTTGTTCATGCTGTTAAAATATTAGCGGCTCATGGTATAATCAGTTTCTTCTTCTTCACCCAGCGATTCTTCCTCCGCTGTGGATTGCTCCATTTCCTGCGACTGTTCAAGCGGGTTATTTTTTGCGTGTAACAGCGCGCTATACAAGCCGTCCTTTGGTTTCAGGTTGAACTTGTCGCCGCTGGCATCCCGCACCTTTAAAACTTTGTTCTTCTGCTCGGACAACACGGTAAACTCGTTACCCTTATGGCGGATGACGTCGCCGGTTTCCAGTTTGTTGGGATTGCGCTGTGCGGATTGTTCGGTTTCAGATGGGGATTGCTCATGAGATTGCCCATTTTCAATTGCCTCGCTGGTTTCCGCCTGCTGCTCCACCTCCATTTTTTTTTCAAAAGCCATGACATGATCGACGATCTTTTGCGCGTCAGATGCAGCCTTAAACAACTCACCCGGTTCCTCTTTTAGCAGCACCGACCAGCTGTTCAGGTAGCCTACGTGTTCGTTCAGGTCATAGGGGAGGTTGAGTTCCTTGCTTAAAAACAAAGAAGCCAGGTTGGTACGCAGTTCCTCGCTAACCATTTCCCCGGCATGTAAGTCACCGTCACGGTTAAGCCCTTCGGTTTGGTAAGTCTTATGCGCAAGCTGGTGCAAAGCCTCGGCATAATATTGTTCCGGGCTGGCAAACTGTTCCTTTTCTGGGATAATAATCGCACCCAGGTCACGGTCATAATACATATCATCACCGCCATGCTCGATCACCGCCTTGCTGTTCTCCAGGATCAGCTGCGCACGTTCCGCTGGCGACAGCTCCATCGGTTCTTTTTCCCATTTGGGCATGTTGCGCATCTGCTCGCCGTTAAACATCCAGGCATCCACCTGTTTCGGTTCATCCAGCTTTACGCGCTCGGTGCGCTGCTTGCCGTTTTCCTTCAGCACCGGCTCGCCTTTTTCGTCCACCACTTTCTGGTACTCGAATTGGGTCATAAAATTGATCAGCGTTCCGGTCGCGCCTTTCATGACCGCCGTATGATTGCGGTTGGCCTGGTTGGACGTGCCCCAGCGGGGATCATCACGTTTTTGCATCAGCAACACCAGGGCCGACGGCCCGGCGTACTTATGGCCACTTTCGATGTTGAAAGGTAAATCCGAATTCAGGCTGTTGTTTGGGCGCTGGAATACAGATGTTCCGTTTTTGATGTCCATGATCATTCTGCCTGCGATCTGTTCGGACAGGGGTTTGTAGGTACTCATTGTTTGGTCTCCTTTTTATGTTGATTAAAATTTGTTAGCAGGGTTAAAAATTTGAGCGGGTCGATGGCTTTATGGCGGTAGCTGACCGCGAAGTGTAAATGCTCGCCGGTTACAGCGCCCGAAGCGCCACTAACGCCGACCGCATCACAGGCGTTTACTGAATCTCCGGCCAGCACAAAGACCTGTGAAAGGTGGCCGTAAAGCGTTTCAAAGCCGCCGTGGTTCAGCCGGAGATAAAAACCGAGCAAGGGGTCATAGGCTGCTGCGACTACCTTTCCGGCTAAAACCGCGAATACCGTATCGCTCCGCGCGCGCAGGTCAATGCCTTTGTGAAACTGATAACGTCCGGTCAAAGGATGCACCCTAAATCCATAGCCCGATGTCAGCCGCATGTGCCGCAAGGGCAAACAAACCAGGCAGCAGGCGAGTAAAACTTTTGTCATCGCGAATAATTTTGGTCAATGCTTTTAATGAACTGGTTTTGCAGCGTGTCGAGGCATAGTGGCCGGATAGCCGGGTTGTCCCGCGCCAGGTGCATTGCTGTCAGTTCTTTTCCCGGCGAACCGTAACGCAGGAAAAGGTCGATCTGCGTCAGCGGCTTGAGTTCGGCAAAGGGGGTTTCGTAAGCGATATCTGCTAAATTCTGGTGAATTTCCTCAGCGGGCAACAGCACCAATAATGCATCTGATGAATACAAAGCGACCTCTTTACCAAAGGCCACAAACACATCATCGTTCATCAGGTCGGCTTTACTAATCAAACCGACCTGGTTTTGCTTACCGGCAGGATCATAACTTAGCTGCGGATGTACCAACACAGGTGTCCCTTTTAAATCGTCCGTCATAAAAAATACTGATTATTGTCCGATGCCCCGGCTCATGCTGGCTTTGGGTATTAAAGTCGTGCCGGTCTTTTTCTTAAAGCCGGCCACGACACTTTCCACCTCCTTATTGATGCGCATAAAATTCTGCCGCAGTATCTCCTCTTTCTTGCCGCCGAAATCATAATAAACCGGCAGGTCGCGGTAAGCGGCTTCCTCGGCCTGTAGTTCCTTTTTGTCCAGGTTGACCTTACAGTTAATGGCCGAAGTTTCAAAACGCCCGGTATAGGTTTCCTGCACATCAGCAGCTATCAGCCCGACAATTTCGCCGGTATTGAGCGAAGCCATCTTACCGGCCGGTATGAGCGGCTCCAATTTTTCCTGTAACGAGGTGGAGGTTTTATTGCGATCAATGGACAGGCTTTCGCCGATTTGTTTATTCTTACCAAACAGGCGTTCCAGCCAGTCGAGGGTCTCCTTATTACGCACCGATCCTGCCAGCACATTGCCCACCACTGAAGTGATGGTTGCGGCAGTATCTTTACCGTAGTGTTGATTGAACTGTGGCAATTCCTGTAAGCCCATCAAAATGGCGACCTTATTCGACCTGGCTACGGCCAGCAAGTTTTCGATCTTATAGGTGTATAAAGTCGGTATTTCATCAATGATCAACGCGGACGGCAAATTACCCTTGCTGTTAATAAGCTTGGTCATGCGATTCATCACCACCGAGTAGCAGGCAGAATTGATGTTCTGTGTGTTCGGGTCATTGGCCAACACCACGATGCCCGGATGTTCCTTGCCTGATATTTTTAAGTTAAAATCATCGCCGGAGAACACCCAATACGTTTCCTTTGTCGCTAATCGAGAGATAAATATCTTCAGCGTACCGATCTGCCCTTCCAGTTGCGGGAACGCTTTCGCGGCATAAGCGCTGCGGAACGGTGACAATAAGGAAACCAGTTCCGGCTCTGAAAACAAGGTGTTGAATATATCCTCATAGGAATGGTTCAAAAAAGACAGCACATGCGGGAAGCTGGAATATTTACCACCCTCATGCTTGCTGAAAAAATAGATACAAGCCGCTAAGAAATTAATGGCCGACTGCGTAAAGAACTGGTCGCTGCCGCCTGATTTATCACCCTTTTTCATGGCTTCTACCAAACCTTCAGCACCTTCCGACGCGTCTGCCAGTGTCCGTAAAAAGTCTGCCCGCCAGGGGTTGGTACGACGGCTGCGCTCGACATTATTCAAATTAATGACATGAAAATCAAAAGCTTTGAGCTTGCCGGCTTGTTTGGCTTTCAGGTAATGATAATATGCGATCTTGCCCAGGTCAGGGTACTTATAATCATAAACCACCGCGCAAAATTCTTTGGCGATCAGCTGGCGGATAAAAGGGTTAACAATGCCAAATGACTTACCTGAACCCGGCGTACCAATCAATATGGTGCCGCGAAAGGGGTTGACAATGTTGATCCAGCCATCGCGCACTTTATTTTTATAATAAAACTGCATCGGAATGTTGACCGAATAAGGCGTTTCCACCGGCTTCACGGGCTGCATAAAGCTTTCCCCTTCCACGTTCCATACATCCTTACCCAGGCCGGAGCGGATCAGCTTGGAAATATTATCCATGCCAACGCTGACCATTATCGCACCTGCCAGCGAGCAGACCATGTAAAGCAGGTTGAACCAACTCGTATGATAAAAAGCCAATGCCGAATCCCGGCCCTGGTAAATGATACTGCCAAAAAACAACAGCAGGCCGATGGCCAGCGGGTAAACGATTTGCTTCTTCGGGTTAAGGTCCTGCTTCTTTTTAGCCAACGTGCCGATACTAACCAGGCAGATCAGCAGGAAAGTAAACAGCTTGCTGTAGATCAACTGCTGATAAATTGCGATGTGACTTAAACTGTCAATCGGTTTATTAAAAAAGCCCCAGAACGGGGCGTCCTTGTAGATAAAAATAACGGCTTCGAGCGCAATGGACAAATAAATGGCGCATTGCAGAAAGCCGTGCAGCTTATGCTGCTCGTGCGTTTCTTCCATAAAATGTTTGATTAAAATTTATCGTCCCATACCTTCAGCGGGGTATGATCCCGGCAGGTCAAAGGATTGCAGGCGGATGTTGCGCAGATTTTCAGAGTGGTCAAGTGTGTCGCTGATCACTTCATCAGCCGCAATCTCCTCTTCATCGGCTGGTACAGCCTTCATCTGCGTTTCCCTGATTTTGGCAGCGATCTCACCTTCCAGCCGGCGCAGCTCAACACGGAGTTCGGTAAGCTCGCTCTCTTTTTCAAAGGTTTTCTGGCTTAATTCCCGCAGGGTCGGGATTTCTTTTTCCAGTTCCGAGCGCTTCTTTTCGTAGGTGTCCCGCAGGCCGTTGACCTTGTCGATGGCATTCAGGAAATACCTGGCCGCCAGTTTTGGATTGTCGACGTTGGGATGGCCGCCACCGGATAGGTATTTGATCCCGCCAGGCCCTTCGGCAAACAGGTGGTTTTGCAACCGGTATTTAAACAGGTTGTCTTCCTCATATCCTTCCTTTTGCTGGCGTATGTAAAGATTAAAGCCATACAATATTCCGATCTGCTTTTCTTCCGGCTCATCTCTTTTCGGCTTCCAGCCACGGTAAAATTCGATGATCTTTTTACCCAACGCCTCCGAATCAGCCAGGTCATATCCGGTTAAGTTTACCGGGTTGAGCTTGCTGCCGTCTTTGGCAAATTTTAGTTCTTTTTGATACAAGGCCTGGTCTTTGAGCACGCCTGCCAACGTTTCCTTCACGCTTAGTAATTCCTTTTCGGCGTTTTCCAGGCTGTAGCGGTTACGCGCGACTTCTTTAAAGTGCGCTGACTTCCAGCCCTCCAGTTGTGCTACCTTCTTTTCTACTTTCGCCTTATCCAGAAGGGTCGTATCACCGGAAAGGATGGCAATATATTCCGAAAAGTTCATGCCGCTCTTTTCATCCAGCGCACCTTCATCCAATGTCCGGACGTTTAACTCACAGTTTTTCATCTGCGAAATAAAGGTCTGCTTGTTTTTGAGCAGGTTAAATTTGTAAGCATCCAATGACTGCTCTACGCCATAAATAAAGTTGAGTACTTTATTACCGTAATGCTGTTTGGCCAGCCAGTTGCCCTGGCGGGCACCGCGGCCATCGCGCTGCTCCAAATCGCTAGGGCGCCACGGCGTGTCGAAATGATGCATGGCCAGTACCCTTGCCTGGACGTTCAAACCGGTTCCGGCCTTTTCGGTGCTGCCCAATAACAATCTGATCTCGCCCGCATTCATTCTCCGGAACAACTCCGGTTTTTGCCGGTCGCTCCAGTCATGGATAAAAGTGATCTCGTGTTCAGGGATCTCAAAATCCCTGACCAGCTTTTCCTTCAGCGCATCATAAATGTTAAACACACCGGGTTTTGGCGTACCTATATCGCTGAATAAGATCTGCGTGCCTTTATGGACAGCACTCAGCTTATAAATTTCAGCGATCTTCCGGGCGGCGACGTTGACCTTGTTATCCGGGTGGTCTTCGTAATCAGGGTCGATGAGCCTCATATCCGCCGACATTTTTTTGGCATAATTGGTCGCGATCAGCATGCGCGCGTTATCTTCCTCGGCGGTTAATGGGGCACGGCCGATCAGGGTAGCATCGCCTGTTTCGGCAAATCTCATCAACCTGCCAATAAAATCCTGCTGATCCGGTGTAGGCTGGATATTCACCAGCGTTTCTTCCAGTTCCGGTTTGTCAAGGCTGATATGTTTGGCAGTTTTATAATCCGTAATTTCATTATAGAAAAGCGCCAGTTCGGGCACTTTAATAAAATGCCGGAAACGTTCTTTGGCTGTGATCTGGTTGGTGACCGAAAACTCAAAGTCGGTGGTCTTCTTGGCAAACACCGCCGCCCAGCCGTCAAAGTTGCCGATATGTTGCCGTTCCAACTCGTTAGGCCGCAGGTATTTGAAGATCAAATACATTTCGGTCAGACTGTTGGAGATCGGCGTACCTGATAAAAAAGTGACGCATAAGTCGGAATCAAACTTCTGCTGAAGCGTCCGCACCGCGAATAGCATGTTCAGCGCCTTCTGGCTGCCTTCCTGGTTACCCAAACCCGCAACGCGTGTATGCCTTGTGGTAAAAGTCAGGTTCTTGAATTTATGCGATTCATCCACAAAGAGGTGATCCACATTCATCTCCTGGAAGTCAATGCCGGTGTCTTTCTTCTTGTCGATTGCATCCAGTACCAGTTTCAGCTTGACTTCCAAATTCGTCTTGCGCAATTCCAGTCCTTTTAAAATGCTGCGTGATACTTCACCGCCCAATGACCGTAAGGTGTCCAAATCCCGGTCGATGTTGTCCAACTCGATCTCAAATATCTGCTGCTGGATCTCCGGCGATTGCGGTATCTTGCCAAACTGGTCATGCGTCAGAATGATGCAGTCCCAGTTGTTGTTTTTAATCTGGTGAAACAGCGCCTGCCGCTTGACCGGTGTAAAGTCATTTTCACCCGGCGCTAATATTTTCGCCTGTGGGTACGCCTTGCGGTAGGTATCGGTGATTTGGCCGACATTGGCTTTTAAAGCTAATATCATTGGCTTTTGCACAATACCCAGCCGTTTCATTTCCTGAGCGGCGATGATCATCGTCAGCGTTTTGCCCAAACCGACTTCGTGGTCGATCAATGCGCCCCGGTTTTGGATGATGCGCCAGGCGGCATCCTTCTGTGATTTATACAGGTCGGCTATCCCTAAGGCTTTCCGGTCTAAACCGGGGAAAGCCAGGTGGCTGCCGTCATACTGGCGCAGCACGTAACAATTAAAGGTTTTGTTATATAAATCTTCGAGGCGTTGTTTTTCCGCGTTCGGCAGGTCGCGCAGCCATTCTTCAAAGCGGCTGCGAATCGATTCGATCTTTTGATGGCCTAATTGGATAGCATCATTGTCCGGCAGCCGGATGGCGCTGTCACCTTTACCGATGGTATAGCTGAAGTAGGGGCTGGTATTTTCCAGCGCATGCTCGAAAAGCGCCGCGCCCTTCATTTTGATGCCTGACTTCGGCATGATCGCAAATTCCTCATCGGTCTTGGCATTGCCATGCCGGTAGTTCACCTTAAAGGAGTCCACCGAGGAAAAGAACTCTATGTTGGTTTCCAGGCTAAACAGGTCGCTGGCGAACTGCTCATAATACCGTATTGGTATCCAGCGTTCACCTAAGTTAAAGTCCAGCACTTCAAAAGGAATCTTCTCCGGCTGTACACGCCGGATGGCGGCGAGACTGCGGGCCAGTTGGATATCTTCTGGGTTTTCTATTGCAATTTGTTCGGCCTTTTCCAGCTTGGCAACGACATTGCCGGAGAGATAAGCATCAGTAGTTTCCCATTGCCTGCTTACCGGGTTTAGCAAAATGTTTCTGTCCAGCTTGCGCACCAGTTCATTTTCATCCAGCCCTG
>Ga0206947_1070_pt1 | contig 32272 bp, 22 predicted proteins | sample Alteio_BWOrgHeat_3_FD_153239 | JGI IMG/M metagenome (GOLD analysis project Ga0206947, IMG submission 153239) | Enriched cells from forest soil in Barre Woods Harvard Forest LTER site, Petersham, Massachusetts, United States -... | ecosystem: Environmental > Terrestrial > Soil > Temperate forest > O...
ACCAACTCCAATCGGTTTGCGATATCCCGCTCAAAAACGATGTTTCGCTAAATACCGGGGCGCCAACTGAGTCGTTTTCACCCGGGCGCGGCCCCTGGTTAATTTGCAGGGTGTTGCGGTTGTACTGATATTGATAGCCGTAATAGTCAAAGTTTTTGTATACCTGGTATGAGTTGGAACTCATAAACATTTTTTTGCGGTAGTTATCCTCCGGAAACATATCGAGTTCAAATACATCAGCCAGCCCGTCATTGTTCATATCCTCAATATCCTGGCCCATTGAGTTGGTTGAAGTGTGCTTAAAATATTCTTTCGATCGGTCGGTGAACGTGCCGTCGTGGTTGTTTATATATAAAATGTTGTTCGAAATAAAATCATTGGTTACGTAAATATCCTTCCAGCCGTCGCGGTTTATATCAACAATGCTGGTGCCATGTCCGTACCCTTCAATTTTTATGCCTGCCTGTTTTGATACGTTATGAAATACCGGGTGTTTTAAAACCGGGTCCCAGTCGTTACGGTAAAGTTGGCCGGTGCTTGGTTTTGATCCATCAGTAACAATTGGCCTGAATGAGCTGGTGTTATCCGACGATTCGGCTTTATTAACGGTGAGGTACATATCCAAATCGCCATCGTTATCATAATCAAAAAACGAGGCCATGGTTGAATGTAATTTTATATCCAGGCCATATTCCTTGGCCATTTCTTTAAAAACAGGTACTCCGTTTTTATCGGGGCCCTGATTAATATACAATAAATTGCGGCGCTTTGCCGAATCGCTTAATAAAGTATTACAAACGTAAATGTCTGGTAATCCATCATTGTTTATATCAACAACGGCTACTCCCCTACCCCAGCCGCCAAGTCCGCCAACACCGGCTTCGGTAGTTACGTCTTCAAACTTCATGTTACCTTTATTCAGATATAAGCGATTGGGTACCGCATTGCCAACAAGGTATATATCCTGCAAGCCATCGTTATTAAAGTCACCTATACCTACTCCGCCACCATTATAAATATTAAGTTTGTCCAGTGGGTTGATAGAATCGTTTTCAACTATCTTATTATTAAAATTCACCCCCGAGTATGACGAGGGAACCAACTCAAATAATGTTGGTTTTTTTTTACAGGAAATAAATAAAAAAGGAACAAAACAGTATAACAGATACGGAAAAGCTTTCATTACAGCGAAAAATGATGGCTAAGTTATATAAAAAAAAAAGAGGTGGCGATAAAAATCACCACCTCTTTTTTCAATTAACGGGTTATTAATTATAACCAGGATTTTGTTTCAATTTACCACCTTCAAGGTCAATTTGGTGCAATGGAATTGGCCAAAGCTCATTTTTACCTGCAGTGAATGTATGTCCTTGCAATACAGGGTTTGTACCAAGGAAAGCAACGTTAGTTTTGATGTGTGCATTTAATATACCAGCCATGTAGCCTGAACCAGCAGGTCCGCCATAAAGGGCATCATAACGCTGAAGGTCGAAGAAACGATGTCCTTCCATACCAAACTCTAATTGTCTTTCGATGTAAACAGCCTGACGGGCAGCAGCCTGACCCAGTGTGGCAAAGCTTGGCGCGCCGGCAACACCGTATAAACCTACTTTGTAATTTGCAGCAGGTGTATTTGTAAAGCCTTTGCTTGGATCTGAATTATCAACAAATGTATGTACGAAACCAGCAGGGATAGCAGCACGCGCCCTGATCATGTTTACATCAGCTTGTGCAGCCGGTAAATCGTTAGCTTCAACTTCGCACTCTGCACGCCATAAAATAACGTCAGCAAAACGAATCAGGTTATAGTTATCAGCAGTACCCTGGCTTGCAGCCCAACCACCAAAGTTATCGGTAGTTGAAGATTGTTGCGAATGATAGAATGCATTTTTGATAGGGTTGTATGGAGTGATATCACCACGTGACCATTGTTCGCCACCACATAATGCCCAATCAAGGTAAGGAATACCGTAACGACCTAAAGTCCAGTCGATACGTGAATCCAATGCATCTGAAGGAGGAGTAAATGGAGTACCACCAGCAACACCACCTAATGTATAGGCACCGGCTTTGTTTAAAGCGTAGCCATGGTCATTAGGTAAGTTGGTATCGTTGTAAACAAATCCACCAGGAGTAATGGTACTTGCCTGGAACATTGGTAAACCATTGGCATCAACTTTAAAAGCATTAGCTAACGACAGTGATGGCTGGTAGAAACCGCAGCATCCTGTGTAAGTACCTGCAGGGAAGTTTAAAACAGCACCGGCGTTATCATTTTGACCGCCAGAACCGTCACCTACAGTCATTTGAACTGCAAATACCGACTCAGGACCATTTTTTGTAGCTGCATTGAAGTTATCTTCATAATGAGCAGCTAACGCATATTTCAACCCGTTTGAAGTTTCACCATTGTTAATTAAATCATCAAGCAACGGTTTTGCAGTTGTGTACTGATGATCATACATGTAGCATTTTGCTAAAAGCGCTTCGGCTGCATAGTAGTTTGCACGACCAACGTTAGGCTGTGTTTTTGGCAATACAGTCATTGCGGCTTTAAGGTCGGCTTCAATTTTATCCCAAATCGGGCCTGGATTACCTACGTTAAAGTTACCGGCTGCATAAGTTACAGTTTCGTCAACATAAGGTACGCTTCTCCACATTTTTGCCAATTCGAAATGATAAACGGAACGCAAAAACTTTGCTTCGGCAACTACCTCGGCTCCATAAGCTGTTGATAATGAACCATCTTTTACCAATGGAATTTCTCTGATAGCATCGTTGGCGCGTTGGATACCATTGTAACAGGCAGCCCATTTTTCGCTCAAAAACTCATTTGCTGGGTCTACTGAGTGGTTTTCAAGCGGTGCAGCAGTTGGCTGGTCAGTTGTGTTTGAGCCTTTGTAAGCATCATCCGAAGCGATACCACCATAAACCCAGTTATCAATTGATGATTCCCACTCAGTACCGCCAGTGTTGGTATAACCATCCAGCATAGCATAAGCTCCGATGAGCAGACCGTCGACACCGGCCTTAGAGGCAAGCGTTGCCGATTGCAGCACGCCTACCGGCTCCTTGTTCAGCAGTTTCTTACATGAATACGTTAATGTAAGAACAACCAGCGAACCTAGGGCGATGAATTTACTATAAGATTTTTTCATAACTCTAATATTTTTTATTTATTTATTAAAATGTTAAATTAACACCTATGATATATTGTCTTTGGTTGTTAGGATACGCACCATAATCAATACCGAAGGCAGCACTTTGTCTGGCAGAACCCAAACCACCTTGATTAGATAATGACGGCACCAATTCCGGATCTAAACCACTGTATTTAGTTATGGTAAATAAGTTGGTAGCCTGTGCATAAATGTGAACTTTGTCCAATCCTATTCTTTTTAACACAGTTGGATCAAAAGTATAACCAAACTGTAATACACGGCATTTCAAGAACGATCCGCTTTCGATATAGTAAGAACTAACTGTACTTGAACCCATAGCCTGAGAGAACGACGCAGCTGGTAAAGTAGCTGATGGGTTTGTTACCACACCGCCCTGAACTATTGCAGCTTTGTTGTACAGGTCTAAGCTTTTACCACCCTGGAATGTACTGTAGAAATCGGTCCAGTATTTTACATAGTTGAAATCCTGGTTACCGTATGAACCGTATAACACCATGCTGAAATCCCATCTTTTGTAATTTGCATTCAAGTTAACACCGTATGTAAAATCAGGGTTCGGATTGCCGAGCCAGGTACGGTCATTTGAAGTGATTTTTTTGTCGCCATCAGTATCTTTGTAAATAAATGCACCCGGCGCTGCACCAGAGTAGCCTGGCAGGCTCGAAACCTGTGAAGCGTTTTGATAGATACCAGCTGTTTGGAATCCAAAAAATGCTCCGATTGGGTGGCCAACCTGATCGCGTACGATATCAAGGTCACGTGAACCGCCCGTGTCGAAGAAGTTTGAACTTCCGCTTTCTTTAAGAATTAAGCTGTTGTAAGTGGTAATGTTTGCACCAATGCTGTAAGAGAAATCTTTGTTTGCTCTTCCATGATAAGTAGCCGAAATGTCCCAGCCTTTGTTTTGCACATCACCAATATTTACTGTTGGTGGGTTAGCGCCGCCAACAGTACTTGGTAAATCCTGAGGGAATAACAAACCACTTACTGCCTTTTTGTACCAGTCAACCGTGATATCCAAGTGATTGAACAAACTTGCATCAAAACCTATATCAGTAATTTTATCAGTTTCCCAGGTAACATTAGGGTTACCAATTTGATCGTTGTAAAAACCTTGCTGAATGGAACTTAAACCTCCGTTAATACCGTAGTAAGAAGCACCCTGATTTGATTTAAATGTTGAGTAAGCATTAGTTCCGCCGATATTACCGTTGTTACCAGCCTCGCCATAGCTACCGCGCAATTTAAGATCATTAATCCAGCTAACACCTTTCAGGAAATCTTCCTGAGAAATGCGCCATGCCAATGATGCAGATGGGAAGGTGGCCCACTGGTGGCCAGGATAAAAGATAGAGAAACCGTCGCGGCGTATAGTTGCTGCTAAGATGTAACGGTCGTTGTAAGTATAATCGGCCCGGCCAAAAAATGATAAAGTAGAAGTTGGCTGATCAATTGTACTGCTTGGTGGATTAACCGCTGTTGCAGCACCGATAGTTACATAGTTAGGGTCAAGCGAAAAATACCCCTGGTTAGTGGCATCTAAATTACGGCCCTGGAAAGCTTTTTGCTCATAACCGGCTAAAACCTGTATGTTATGCTTGCCAAAAGTTTCTTTATAAGTAATGGTGTTGGTCCAGTTATAGTTGCTATTGAATTGCTCATGTTCGCCCGCAGTGTTAGCACCGCCATGCGCTTCATAAGATGAATAATCAATATAACCTATGTTCCAGTAATACTGATTGTATAACTGCCCGCCAAAGCTGGTGCGTGCAGTAAAATACTTGGCTATGTCAGCTTCAGCAAAAACGTTTCCTTGTACATATACAAAATGCGCATTATTTGTTGCCTGGTTAAGCTGGCTGGCATAAGGGCTGCTACCGTTACCAAGTGGCTCACCACCCGAAACATCGTAAGTACCACCATAGTTACCACCAACGTCTCTCAACGGAATGATAGGCATCATACGGTAAGTGCCTGAAATGGTACCACCTTCTTGTTGTTGGGTGCCATTATAGCCACCGTTGTTTTCTTTGTAAGTAACAAAACCATTTTCGCCAAAACGAACGTGATTGTTAAGTGTGCTAAAAGTACTGTTTAAACGGGCTTGATACCTTTTTTCGTAAGTTTCGACTAAAGTACCTTGTTGATTTACATAGTTTAACGCAAATAAGAAAGTGCTCTTGTCGCTACCGCCGCTTGCAGTAATGGTATGCTGCTGCTCAGGAGCTGCTCTGAAAATAGAGTGAAACCAATCGGTACCTGCGCCTGTTGCAAATTTTTGAATCAGGAAGTCGTTACCGTGGTTACTTGCATCAAACTTGTAGTATTGTAATATACCAGGATCGCTTGTAACACCAGCAGTACCAAAAGTACCAGCTGCAGTACCACCATGATAACCGTAGGTAGGGATAGTACCAGGGCCGCCCGGATACAGTTTTTCTGTAGCTAAATCGCCGGCGGTAAATGCTAACTGTGATTGTTGCTCAGGGTTCATCAAGTTCCATACGTTGCCGCCTTTAGGTTCTTGTGTACCATAGTAACCATCATAGTTAATAGTGGTTTTGCCTGCTTTACCTTTTTTAGTAGTAACAACAATTACACCGTTACCACCCGAAATACCGTAAATAGCTGCAGCGCCTGCATCTTTCAATACGCTAATGCTTTCGATATCGGAAGGGTTAACCAACGACATATCGCCGGTTTGAACACCATCAATAACGTAAAGCGGAGTGGTGTTACCAAAGTTTGCAATACCACGAATAAATACTGTACTTGCTGCACCCGGTGCGCCCGAGTTAATTACAGTAACACCAGAAGCCTGTCCCTGCAATAATTGCTCAGAACTGGTGGTAGGTATTTTTTTGGCATCAGTTACATTCACTGTAGCTATGGCACCCGAGATGTCCTTTTTAAGCTGAGTTGTGTAACCTGTAACAACAACCTCGGTTAAGGTGCTGCTGGTTTGTGCCAGGGTTATGGTTAAAAACGCGCCGCTTTTAACCGCAACTTCCTGCTGTTGGTAACCAATGTAACTTACTACGAGCACATTGCCAACGTTTACCGACAAGGTAAAATTACCGTTAACATCAGTTACAGCGCCCGTGTTGGTACCTTTGATCCTTACGGATGCACCTACTACAGCCAGTTTGTCATCGGCGCCGATGACCTTGCCTGTGAGGTTAAGGTGTTGTGTTTGGGCTGTAACTACCAATGAAGAAACAATGCAGCATAACAGCAGGCATAACGTTCTTCCCTTTAGGAGTAAACTTTTAAACATGAGATTGAGATTTAGTTGATTAATTTATTTGATTTAAACTTGTTAGTTACGATGTAAGGTGGGCTGCTATAAGCCGGGACTAAAAAAGAGAGAGTACCGCTCTGACAAAACGGACCCGTATTTAAATGCTGAAAAAGAAAAAAATGTAAAAGTTTTATCATGTAATTACATTAATAAATTCAAAAAACTTATCGTTACCTCTTTTTCCCGCCGGCCAAAAACCCGGGATTTTCAATTCAAAATGTTATAATAATATCAGGTTATCTGTAATTCCTTGCTGACACAAAAAATCTTATTGGCGTTGATACTAATGTAAATAGAGTGTATTGTTTACACAAGTGCGTTTATAAGAATTGTAAAATAATTATTAAAATTAGTTAAGAAGTACGAAGAATAATACTATATGATATTAATATTAATAAATTGTCAATTAAATAACCATAGCGTTAAAAAAAATGCAATGTAATATTGTTGCTATATTTGGATATATTCCTCAAAAAAACAGGTTCGGCTCCGAACAGGCACTAAAAATGACATTGATGCCCTTACTTTTTAAAAATAATACCCCTTTGCCTATCCTTTTTGAACCCCCAATTTGCATGGTTAATAATTCACCACAAAGCATTAAAATACTTTTTAAAGGCGCAAAAAGTGCTTAATATTAACTGTTTGGGTTACATTTATTAATAAAAACAAAAATATTTTTCCGGGAACGTTCCCGGAAATTGGACGAAAAAAATCGGCTAATTTTCACTTTCGCCGATTTTTTTCGATAGAAATTTAACACTTTTTCTACTTGTTCCACTCAACCGCCGCCGAACGCGTATCGGCCGAGCTGGCGCCTATCTGAACAACAAATTGGCCCGGTTCCCAATCATATTTTAACTGGTTATTATAAAATTTAAGATCTTTTGTGGTGATAGTAAATACTACCGATTTTTTCTCGCCCGGCTGCAAGCTTATTTTTTGAAAGCCCTTTAATTCTTTTACCGACCGGCTTATACTTGCTACCGGATCACTGATATACAATTGCACAACCTCTTCGCCTGCATAATTACCAGTATTGGTAACGGTTACTGTTGCTGTAAGTGTTTCGTTGCCCTTTAGTCTGGCTTTATTGAGTTTAACCTCGCCATAGTTAAAGGTGGTATAACTTAAACCATAACCAAACGAATACAAAGGATCATTGGAAATATCCAGGTAATCCGACTTAAACTTGGCGTTGTCGCCCACATTAAAAGGCCTGCCTGTATTTTTGTGGTTGTAATATATAGGTATCTGCCCAACGCTACGCGGAAATGTCGCGGTTATACGGCCGGCCGGGTTATAATTGCCAAACAGCACATCGGCAATGGCGTTGCCGGCTTCGGTACCCGGCGCCCAGGCATCCAAAATAGCGCTGGCGTGTTCATCTTCCCAGGTTAGCGTTAGCGGCCTGCCATTAAACAACACAATAACCAATGGTTTACCGGTTTTGGCCAGAGCTTTCAATAAATCGCGCTGGCTTTCGGGAATACTGATATCCGAACGGCTTGATGACTCGCCCGACATATTTGCCGATTCACCTACAACGGCAACCACCACATCAGCTTTTTTTGCTGTCTCAACAGCTTCATCAATCATTTGCTGAGCCGGGCGGCCATCCTTAACTTGCTTCATGCCGAAAAAATAAGAACGCGCACTCAACAACGAATCATCGGTAATATCCGATCCCCTGGCATATAATACATTTACATCATTACCAACCACATTTTTTATGCCTTGCCGTACACTTACCGATTTGTTGGGATCGCCGGCTATTACCCAGGTGCCTAACATTTCCGAATGATTATCGGCCAGCGGTCCTATCAAAGCAATAGTACCCGATTTTTTAAGCGGCAGCGTTTGCGCCTTATTTTTTAGCAGCACAAACGAATGTTCGGCAATTTTACGGGCAAATTTGCGGTTATCATCACTTAATACATCCAACTTTTCCCTTGCAGGATCAATAGACTTATACGGGTTATCAAATAAACCCAGTTTGTATTTTGCTTCCAGCACTCGGCGGCAAGCAAGGTCAATTTCGGATTGGCTAACTTTTCCTTCTTTTAATGATTTTTTTAGGGTTGATAAAAAGCCCTCGCCTACCATATCCATATCCAGACCCGCTTTTAGCGCAAGGGCCGATACAGTTTGCAAATCGCCAAGACCATGATTGGTTAATTCGTTTACAGCTGTGTAGTCCGAAACTACAAAGCCATTAAAACCCCACTGCTTACGCAACACATCAGTCAGCAGCCACTGGTTAGCAGTTGCAGGTACACCATTTATAGTGTTGAACGAACTCATAAAACTTCCCGCACCGGCATCAACGGCAGCCTTGTAAGGCGGCAGGTAATCCTGGTACATTTTTATCAGGCTCATATCAACGGTATTATATTCGCGGCCAGCTTCTGCCCCGCCATATAAGGCAAAATGTTTAACACAGGCCATTACTGCATCGCTGTTTTTCATACTGCTGCCCTGGTAACCGCGTACCATTGCCTTAGCTACTTGCGAACCATACCATGGATCTTCGCCCGATCCTTCGGATATTCTTCCCCAGCGCGGATCACGCGCAATATCAACCATCGGCGAAAACACCCAGTTCAGCCCTTCGGCGGTAGCTTCTTTTGCAGCTGTGTGTGCCGACTGTTCAATTAAATCCAGGTCCCAGGTTGCCGAAATTCCCAATGGTATCGGAAAAATAGTTTCGTGCCCATGTATAACATCCAGCCCAAAAATTAACGGAATGTGCAGGCGTGAGTTTTTTACGGCTATATCCTGCGCTTTACCTACCTTTTCGGCGCCATACAAACCAAAAATTCCACCTATCTCGCCTTTTTTAATCGCCGCCTCAACACCGTTATTTACAACCGCGCCTGTAGTGGCGCGGCCGCTGGTCACCAAATTAAGCTGGCCTATCTTTTCGTCCAATGTCATTTTGCCCATCAGCGTGTTAACAAAGGCATTCATTTTGGCATCGCCGCTTTTCACCTGTGCCTGTGCCACGCAGCAGCTAAACGCAAAAACTGCTGGTAAAATGGCTTTTAGGCTACGCATTGCTGAATGATGTTTTATCATAATTTAAAATAGATTTATTGAATAATGGAATAATTAAAATTGATGTACAATAATTGACGATGATATTAAAAGGCAATAATGAAACAGTAAATGTTTAATTGGTATTACAGCTTACAAAGATATGCAGTGTAGTTTTGACACAATTGTAAGGTTATAATTTAATTAATCAAAGATTTTTTGTAGAATAGCGCAAATGTTAACCAAAAAAGAACTTAAGGCATACAGCGCCGACGCCCGCGAGAACTACTTACCCCACATTTCGATAGATTGCGTGGTATTTGGCTTTCATGAAGGGGTGATGAAAGTTTTAATCCTGAAAATGAAGGACGAGGCTGCCTGGTACCTGCCTGGCGGTTTTATGCGCAAAACGGAGCCTATTGAAATGGCAGCCAACCGCATCCTGAAAGAACGGACCGGCCTTGATGATATATTTTTACAGCAGTTTCATGTTTTTGGCGACCCCGAGCGCTCAAAAGAACATTTTGAAATGTATAAGGACATGTTGCCGGCGGCCCAAAATTGGTTTGCAAACCGCTTTTTAACCATTGGTTATTATGCGCTGGTTGATTTTAGCCATGTTAACCCCACTCCAGACGAACTTTCAGAAACTTGTTTTTGGTGCGATATTGAGGAAATACCAGACTTAAAACTCGACCATTCACTTATCCTGAAAACTGCCCTCGATACGCTGCGTTTGCACCTCAGCTATCAGCCTATCGGCTACAACTTAATGCCTAAACAGTTTACGATGCCCGAATTGCAAAAGCTGTACGAAACTATTTTAGACAAAAAACTGGACCGCAGGAACTTTCAGCGCCGCATGTTAGGGTTTGGCATATTTAATAAATCAGACGAACCGCGCAAAGGCGGCGCACACAAGGCACCTTTTCTTTATTCGTTTGATACCGAAAATTATAAGGCGGCATTGATTGAAGGTTTTAAAGGAGGATGGTGAGGGATTTGAGGAAGTCCGAAAGTCCGAAAAGTCGGAAAGAAGGAGTATATTAAATAAAGTATTGCAAATACAAACAAATTGACGTTCCTAAACTTCATGTTGAAAACACTTAGCCGCTACAAATGACTAAATTTCGTAAACTGATCTTCCTGCTTGTATTAACCGGAAGCATCAATGCATTTGCTCAAACTACTTTGCCGGTGCCTGTAAATTTGCAAGCCACTTATACTAAGGGTACGCGCACCCTTAGCGGGGCAGCAGGCAAAAACTATTGGCAAAACAGTGCCAGTTATACTATCAAGGTTAATTTCGATCCGCAAAGCCGAAACCTTAACGGTACGGTGGCTATTGATTATACAAACAACAGCCCCAATCCGCTTACGCAAATAAATTTTAAATTGTATCCTAATCTTTTTAAAAACGGGTCTGTACGCGACATGCCGGTAAAACCAGAAGATATTACCGATGGCGTACACATACAACAGCTAAGTGTCAACCATCAAAATCAGGATGCCTCGCAATGGCAGATTGACGGTACCGAAATGACAGTAAAGGTTCCCCTTGTAGGCCCGAAGCAAAGTATACATTTTGATATCACCTATTCATACACCCTCAACAAAACGTCGCACATTCGCACGGGGCAGGTAGATACAGGCGCATTCTTTATTGCTTATTTCTTCCCACGGATTGCGGTTTACGATGATATAGATGGTTGGAATCAGCACCATTATACCGGCACACAGGAGTTTTATAACGATTTTTGCCATTTTAATGCCGAAATAACCGTACCTGGCAACTATGAAGTGTGGGCCACCGGCAATCTCAAAAATGCCGCCGAAGTATACCAGGATAAAATTGTTAAACGCCTGACCGATGCATCACTTAGCGACAAAATAACCGACATCATCAACCCGGGCGATCTTAAAGCCGGAGACATCACCCAAAATAAAACCGCCAACACCTGGAAATTTGAAGCCGACAGCGTTACAGACCTCGCCTTCGCAACCAGCAACCATTACATTTGGAAATCGACCAGCCTGGTGGTTGATGCCACTACCGGCCGCCGTACACGGGTGGATGCTGTGTTTAACCCGGCCCACAAGGATTATTTTGAAGTGATTAACTACGCTCGTAAAACCGTGGAGGCAATGAGCTATCAGTTCCCAAAATGGCCCTACCCCTATCCGCATGAAACGGTGTTCGACGGGCTCGACCAGATGGAATACCCCATGATGGTGAACGATAACCCCGAAGAAAAAGCCGAAGACGGCATTGAACTAACCGATCATGAAATATTCCATTCCATGTTCCCTTTTTACATGGGTGTTAACGAAACCAAATACGCCTGGATGGATGAAGGCTGGGCAACCATCGGCGAATGGGTAATCAGCCCCATCATCGATCCCGAAATTACCGACTATTATGCCATCAGCACCTACGAAAGTGTAGCCGGCAAAGAAGACGATTTACCTATCACCACCCTAAGCACCCAGACAGATGGCGTAACTTACATGATAAACTCGTACCCAAAACCCGCTCTCGGCTACCTTTACGCCCGCGATATGCTGGGCAATGATCTTTTCATTAAAGCCCTGCACAATTACATAGCCCAATGGCACGGCAAGCATCCCATGCCACTCGACTTTTTCAATTGTATGAACACCGCATCGGGGGTAAACCTTAACTGGTTTTGGAAAAGCTGGTTTTTTGATCAGGGTGTACCCGATCAGGCCATCAGCAATGTAACGTTCGTTAAAAACCAATATACCATAACCGTTGCCAACATAGGCACAAAACCTGTTCCGGTTGATTTAACGGTATATTATAACGATGGCAGCACTCAGCAAATTCACCATAGCATAGCCGCCTGGCAGGATGGCAATAAAACATTTGTTACGCATCTGGCTGCCAAAAGGCCCATCCAAAAAATTGTTTTGGGTAACGGATACGATGCTGATGTGAATAAAGCTAATAATGTATGGGTAGCAAAGTAAGTCTTAAGTCGAGAGCCTTGAGTCTTAAGTCAAAAAAAGAAAAATCCGGCTTAAGACTTTCGACTCAAGACTTGCGACTTAAAACTATCCGTTCGAATGCAAAGCCATCCCATTCCCCTCGCTGTCGATAAAATTGGCCATATAACCAATATCATCGCTGATCTTCATTTTGGGCATAGTCACCTTACCTCCGGCCGCCTCAACTTTGCCTAATGCAATGTCCAGGTCGGGGTTGCCATTCAGGTAAATTTTTGCACCATCGGCGCTGGGTTTGTGGTAAGGGCCCTCAACCAGGCCGCCGCCAACTTTGCCGCCCATCATGTCGTACGGAAAAAAAGCCATTTTCATGCCCATCATTTCGGTTTCTTCCATGGTGATAGAAAAAACTTCCTCATAAAATTTCTTAGCTCTGGCAATATCACTTACGGATATTTCAAACCAGTTTAATGCATTTGCTGATGCGTCCATAGTTTTTTAGTTTTTAATTTCATACCAAACCTACTGCAATTTACAACCGCCCATAGCGTGTGAATACGACAACCTTAGGGGTTGATTGCGACAATACTTTATCGTAGGTTTGAATGATAATTAGCACATTATGAAGCATGTTTCCATTTTAGTTCCGCAGGGGCCCTGCATACTAAGCAGTGTGATAGGCGCCTACAAAGTATTTACCACCGTAAACAATACGCTGATAAACCAGGGTAAAAAGCCCGCATTTAAAGTACTTCTGGTAGGCCTCAGTACCGAGACGCCATTATACGACGGCCTGTTTGTAGTACGTCCCGAAGTGCTGCTGCACGAGGTGCCCAAAACCGACCTGATTGTTGTGCCCGCCCTGCAAGGGGACATGCCCACCAGCCTGCGGATGAACGCCGCCTACATCCCCTGGATAACCGAACAATACAAACTGGGTGCCGAAGTAGCCAGCCTGTGTACCGGCGCATTTTTGCTGGCCTCAACCGGCTTGTTGCGCGGTCGCAAGTGCTCCACCCATTGGATGGCTGCCGATGCTTTTCGCCAGGCCTTCCCCGATGTGCGCCTGCAACCCGAAAAAGTAATGACCGACGAAATGGGTATGTACAGCAGCGGCGGCGCTTACTCGTTCCTTAACCTGATGATATACCTGGTAGAAAAATTTTGTGGACGCGAGATGGCTGTGTACTGCTCCAAACTGCTCGAAATTGAGATTGAGCGCAAAAGCCAGTCGCCGTTTGCCATTTTTATTGGGCAGAAGGACCACGAGGACGAATCCATCAAAAAGGCCCAGGTGTATATGGAAAACAACGTAAGCAGCAAGGTATCGGTTGATCAGTTATCCGAGATGTTTGCGATCAGTCGCCGCAACTTTGAGCGCCGGTTTAAAAAAGCCACCTCCAACACCCCGGTTGAATACCTTCAGCGCGTAAAAATAGAGGCCGCCAAAAAGAGCCTCGAATCGAGCCGGGAAAATATCAATGAAGTGATGTACGCTGTGGGTTACTCCGACAGTAAAGCCTTCCGCACCATGTTTAAAAAAATAACCGGGTTATCGCCGGTAAGCTACCGCAATAAGTATAACCGGGAAATGGCAGTTGGGGGGATGAAGGCGGGAGTCGCAAGTCTTTAGTCGGGGGTGCGAAAGTTGGGAATTTGACGTGGAAATTGGAGGTATACACGCCGTGTTCCACTTTTACACACACGGAACACGTTGAAATATAGTTAAATAATTAATAATCAAATAATTAACTTTTAATCATTAATTAATATTTGTCAATACACTGACAATCAAGTGTTCCAAAAATGCTATTTTCATGAAAAAACCCTAAATCCGGCTTATATTGATGCCTTTATTATTAAAATTGTTCCACTTTGAAGGAAAATGTACCGCAATGTTATTAAATAGTTTAAAATCAAATAATTAACAATTTAACCAATGGTTAATATTATATAACTCGCTAACAATCAAGCGCTACAACAACCTATATCACACCGCTGTCCGAAGTTTCCAACTTCGGATACGATAAGCCTGTAGTTTGCAACTACAGGAAAGAAACATACGAACAATTTGCAAAACAACACCAATTTCTTATTTTTACTTCAACCTTAATCAACAAATATGGCGCGCAAAGGCTATGTCATTCACAATCAGCAAGCAGTTCATTATTTAACTTTCACCGTAGTCGGATGGATCGACATTTTCACCCGTCAATCCTACCGGGATATCATGATCGAGTCCCTCAAATATTGTCAGCGGGAAAAAGGACTGCATTTGCATGCCTTTGTCATTATGTCCAATCATGTACACCTCATCGTTTCCATAGATGAAGGTTTTACCCTGAGTGGTTTTATACGCGATTGTAAGAAATTTACCTCGAAAAAAATCATTTCCGAAATTGAAAACAGCGGCGTGGAAAGTCGCCGCCAATGGATACTGCACCAGTTTAAATACTATGCCTCGCTGCATACCCGCAACGAAACCTACCAGCTTTGGGAGCAGGATAATCACCCAATTGAACTCGTCACCCCCGCGTTTACCCAGCAAAAAATAGATTACATTCACCAAAACCCGGTAACCGCAGGCCTGGTTTATCGCGCCGAAGATTATATTTATTCGAGCGCCTCCAATTATGCGGATTTGGATCAGATTATTGAGGTGGATTGTTTGTTTTACCTGTAGTTATAAACTACAGGCTTATTGTATCCGAAGTTGGAAACTTCGGACAACTCGTATTTCGGACGGCGGGAAAAATTACAATATATTTAAATCAAATTTCACAACATGAATCTCAATCAGATAAGGTATATTTTAAAGTATGTTTTTCGGCTCCCAAGGGAAATTTCGATCTTACTTGGTGGAATAAACCAGCCCGGTTCAGCAATGGTCGTGTTACATCTTGATACAATGTGGAAAAAACTGTCAACCGTCGAAAAAATGCGAAGTCTTTTCAAACTACGCTGGTTTCCATCAGATAAGATCATTGAAGACAAAGCTAAGGAAATCTTCCTAACCAACTTTTTTGGTTTACCGGAAGATTTTGCAAGCGAGCTTTACATTCTTACAGCTTGGCTTCATACTAAAACCTGGTCTTATGACAGACTAATCGAGGCTGACCATAATAAATTCGTCGCAATAGCCAATGTGTCTATTATCAACAACCTACGACATACGCGTGTAACTTCAAACTATCTTCATCTACGCTTATTTGAAAAAGTGCCTAAAATATGCCTTCTGATTTCCGCGATGGTTGCCAAGATCCCGGTTTTCTCGATTCAATTTTGCTTGGAATTGAATATTCCTTATGCCTTCCAATCCATCAGGGCATCGGAACATCCGAATGCAGACAAATTGATAGCGTATTTGTACGAAATCTTAAATATTCAACAGAAAATTGCTTCGTCCTTTCATGAGCTGGTCCAGCACATGGACAAGAGCGGTCATAAAAGTGAAGAAACAACACTGATGAGCGCTGAAGTGGACGCGCTGAAAGAAATCAGCGTCATCGTTATGGAATTAAAAGCGACTATCGAAAAAAGCGTCGTTCTTTTGGGATTAACATATGAGATCAACGACCTGGAAAGCAGAAAAACCCATAAGCAAAAGCTTTCAGCCCTGGCGCGTTTCGTACCACAAAAGTCCAAAGATCAATTCTATTATGCATTTATTGATGACATGATCAGTTCCGAACACTTGGCGGAATTGAATAACTACCGTTCTGGACTATTCCACAAGTTAGGGGTTGCGAAATTACAACCCCATTCATTCGTCGCAAAAAAGTCTGACGAAACGTCGTTGGTTGAAACCTTTATGTTTTTAATCGACCAGCATGCTAAAAACACGGCCACCCTGATCTGTATACTTGCACTATTAACCGACGATCTTGTTAATCGAAAACTACCCGAAGTAGCCTTTTGGGAGTACATAGATATACTTCACGGGAACTATTCACTAAAGCTAAAAAGATCAGGTGAACCACTTGATCCCAATGTTCAACGAAATTTGTATGGCTGTATTCCCTACGAAAAAAAAGGGTAATGTATTCCTAACATTCATTTTGACCGACACAAGCGTTAAATTTACTCCATCACCACACAGCCCGCAATTAAATCATTTATTATTATTTGTTTCCTGTGACACAGACTACAAGCTTATCGTAATCAAAGTTGAACATTTTCGACATCAGTTGTTTTTTTAGCATCAATGAGCACAATTCGTCTGCAAAACATATTATTATTCAGGTGCTTGATTTATTATATTTGAAATCCGACCAAACGAGTTATTATGACCCATTTTTATGTAGACGACAGTGTTCACGACCAAGCAGGTTTTATTCTTGGAGCATGTATTTGCACAAAAATAGATATAGAACAAGCCGTAACAGACATTATAACCTGGCATGGTTTTGACCCTTCTGTATTTGAATTTAAAAGCAGTACTAATTATTCCAAAGAGCCAGCCAAAGCTGAAGTAAGGTCTTCAATGAAAGAACTAATGTATAAGCACGCTAAATTGGGTGTCGTGATTGTTCCCAGAGGCCGTAGAAGAGAATTTGGAGAGGAATGTCTTAAAGCGGTAAAACAATTTATTGATCAAAATACCACACTCACAGCGCCTTTTGGAGTCCATTTCGACCAGGGAATGTTTCCGTCTATTGACAATGCAATGGAGATTGTAAAAAAAATGAATTTTGAAAATTGCGAATTTGCTTTTGAGGTAGATTCTAAAAATACCCGTGGAATACAACTAGCTGATTTAGCCGCGCATATCGCAGCAATACATCTCAAAGATAAAATGGGGTTAATTGATAAAATGGTAAAAGCGAGGGAAAATTCCGGATATGCTAGTGATCTTGAAATTAATCTCGGTTTTGAGATGTGGGCAACTCTTCGATACTCATTCTTCAGTAAGAATAATAAAAAGTCTGTTGTGAGTACAGTTCACGACCCTGTCTTTGACGTAGAACCATATGGGCTTTATATTTCTACTTATTGCGATCAAGAATTGATCAAAAGCGCAAAAGCGGCCTTTTCAACTGTCTATCTTGGTTGCATTCATTGATGTATCGTCTATGTCTTTGGCCAAGTCCCCCGCGCTGTCCGAAGTTTCCAACTTCGGACCACTAAGCCTGTAGTTTGCAAAACAGCAACAACCAAATTTATTCCACCACCAAACGGCCCGCAATTAAATCATCACTAATATTTGCTTCAGCCTCCTGTAGTCACAGACTACAGGCTTATCGTATCCGAAGTTGAAAACTTCGGACAGCAGCGCTTCGGACAGCGGCTCGATGTGCAAACTCACAATTCCAAAAATCAACAATCATCACCCCGTCGGCAATAAATCAGGTGCCTTATAATACAAGGAATCCACCAAATATTCAAAGTGTTTTTGAAAGTAAAAATCATATCCATTACTTCCCTCCGGGATAACATTGGGCGTACGGTGATAAACTTCTAAAATCCGGGGCACTTTTAAACCTTCGGCGACGGAAAAAGGAAACGACTGGTTGCCGATGAATAATTTGCTGCCGGCAATAATTTGGGCCATTTCCAAAAAATCGTCTACCTGCTGCCAACGCAGACAGGGGATATTTTTTTTCATGCTTAAATACTCAGATTTTACACCCACAAAAACAATATCCTGGTAAGCCGATAAAAAAGAATAATCAATAAATGGATTATTATAACGCGAGCTCCGGGCCAATACAATCGTACCGGCAAACTGCTGATCCGGGTTTACAAAAAGCCATGGTTTGCTCAAATCAGTATTTATGCCGGTGGTATAAAAATTCCAACGGGCTATATTTCCTTTATCCAGTTCCAGGCCCGCCTTGCGGAACAAAGTAAGGTCCAGGTGGATTTTTTCATTTTCAATCAACTTCGCCTTATTAATGTATGGCTGGGCCTCCAGCAGCGGCTGCAACCGTTGGGCCATTGCCTCATCTAACATTACATTGCCCAGCGGATGTTCGAATCCTGCCGCTAACGCTAACGGCTCGTTAATGCGCATTAAAATATTTAACGGCTTTGCTGTAATTTCATGCAGTCTTTTTAATACCGGTAGGCTATAAATAATATCGCCGGCGTTGCCGCTGTGGGCTGCGTTAACTTCACCTTCATTACCTACCGTCCGAAGAATTTCATGAACGGAACGGTGTTTATCTGATGAAATAAACGTGTTGATAGGCGTGTAGTATTTATAATAATTGTACTTTTCCTTATATAATTTAATATAATTTATAAGCATCCCTGTCGGTGTACTTTAACCAATATTTCTCTACCCAATTTAACCTGTTGAACACTTCCATTGCTCCCTTTACGAGGTTTGCAATTCATCCGCTACAGTTATGGATAGCTTTTTGGTGCAAAAAACGTTAAAACACTATGGGGCAAGCGCTACAGCAAACCATTTCATTTTTGTAAATTATTTATTCAATCCTTCCAAAAGCTTGGCCGCTTATTTGTTCCTCTTAAGGTACAATCTGCGCAAATCTGGTCGGTAGCTAAATAGCCTAATATGGGGCTTCCCCGGGGCTGAATTACTGTTAAAGGGAACTGCTTTCCCGAATATATCCATATCGGTATATCATTAACATACGTGTCAAAGCCTATCTTCCGCTTAAAGTAATATACCCCTATGAAACAGCCATCAACAGAAAGCACCGGCTGGTAACGGGTGGTTGGCAGCGGCCGGTTGTCTATAAAAATTCTTTTCTCCGCGTTTGCCCCAACACTCAGGTAACCAATCACCGGTTCGGAAGGTGTGGTAATACAATGTATGTTACTGGGCAGCTGTGTTGGTTGGGCATCAAATATGCTGCCCAATTGTTCCGTATTTTTTTTCAGTTGCGTATAGTAATTAAAGGCATCGGGACTTAGGGCATATTGCTTTACCAGGATGCTGTACCGAAACGCAATTTTTTCGGAATTGTAAGGAATTAGCGTCATCTGGTTTTGTTCAATCACATCCTGACTTAACCTCGCTGTTGAACCGAGCATAATGGAGCTTGCAGTGTCGGTACGCCAGCAGGTATAAACCTGGTTTGTATCCGTTCTGGCCACCACCGTATCAAACGGCGTTGTTTTCAATACAACGTACGATTCAGAATCCGGATGGATGATATACGTTTCATTGTAACTCCAGCGGTAGTAAGTGGTCTTATTTGCGGGGTCGTGAGTGGTAAGGTTAATTTGTACCCCGTCGCTTTTAATCACATAATAAACACTGTCAATGGGTGGCGAGTTTTTTACCGGAAGGAAATCCGATTGGTAGACTTTACCATTCGAGCTCACTATTTTTAAGCAATATTTGTTAGCTGCGTTTAAGTTGAGGCCTGCAGCAGCATAATTGCCGTTACCGGTTTCGGTTAGCGCATAGCCCACATTTGCGTCGCTTAGCACCGTAACGGTGGCATGTAACTCCGGGTTGTTTACGCTCTCCGAAGAAAGCTGCACGGTTCTGCTGAGTTTGATGATAGTTGAATCCTGCCCGGCATTGATTATCCCTTCAACCACCAGAAAATTATTATTATTGGTGATGGCAGGGGGATTGTACGGTTTTCTGCAGCCAAATAAAGCAAATAGTAATAAACAGCCTGCCGTCAGTAACTTTTTCATTAAGAATAGATTGGCTTTTTCGGTTTAAATCAAACTTAATAAAAAAGTTTCAAAAAACCTCCGCTGTCCGAAGTTTCAACTTCGGATCATTATACCCGTAGTTTTAAAAACAGCGACAATCCTCAAGCGCCCCGCAATTAAATCAACGCTATTATTTGCTTTTTCCCCTTAAAACATTTCAATAAACCGCCTCAATTCTTCCTCTCGTTCTTTTAACCAAAAAAGTGTCATTACTGCCTTTTGGGGCAGGTTTTTCAATTCAATTAATTGGATATTCATGTTGGTGCCGAGTACGGAGGATATAGGTTCTATGGAAATACCGAGCCCGGCTTCAACCAGCCGCAATACGCCAATGGAGTGTGCCGACTCGTGCGCCACCTTCGGCTTAAAACCAAAGCCCTGGAAAATTTGAAGGATGGCTTCCACATACCCTGCGCCGGTAGAAACCTGCGGTAAGATGAAGGTTTCGTTTTTTAACACGGATAAGTCGCTGAGTTTTATTTTGGCCAGGGGATGGTTGCCAGGCAGGATCAGTACAAAATTTTCGCGGTATAATACTTTTGAGTTCACCTCGGGCGGCAGCATAATATTGGGAGCAACGCCGATGTCGGTTTGCCGGGCCAGCAGCATTTCAATTTGCTGAAAGTTGGATGTTTCCTGTGCAATAGTTTTCAGGTGGGGCCATTTCTGTTTTACTTTCACCAAAAAGGCCGGTACTACGGTGTTCATGGCCGAGCTTGCATGCGTTATCCTTACCTCGCCGGCTTCGCCATTATGCAGTTGGGCCGTGCGGGTAATGGTTTTGTTCAGGTCCTGTAATATACGGTCGGCTTCTTTGCGGAAATACACACCCGCTTCAGTTAAAGTGACCGTTCGTTTGCTGCGATCAAACAACAGCGCGCCAATTTCATGCTCCAGTAATTGTATCTGCCGGCTTAACGCGGGCTGAACAATATTTATTTGCCCGGCAGCTATCCTGAAATTAAGGCTGTCGCATAATACCAGGAAATTTCTGAGCTGTTGAATATCCATATCAATCAAAATAAGTTATCAATTAATCAAATTTAAGTATTTTATTTTATCAGTTAAACTGCTTTGCTTTACGCGGAGAAAACCAGCTTTAAAAAAGGATATGAACGGGACAAAACAGAAACTGATAGCGGCCGAACAAAAGGCGAAGGAATTGTTTAAGATGGTGGAAGAGCGGGAATTAATTACACCCGGGAAATCGGAAAAGGAACTAACTGATGAAGTAGTGGCGTTAGCCAAAAGCCAATTCGGGATAGAAAACTTTTGGCATAAAAAGATTGTGCGGGCGGGCGTCAATACACTACAGCCTTACAGCGGAAACCCGCCCGATGTGGTTATTCAAAAAGATGACATAGTGATCCTGGATTTCGGTCCTATTTTCGAGGGCTACGAAGCTGACCTTGGCCGGACATACGTTGTTGGCAACGACCCTTTAAAGCTAAAATTAAAAAGCGATGTAGAAGCAGCCTGGCACGAAGCCAGCGCCTGGCATACCCAACAACGCAGCCTTACCGGCGCCGAATATTTTAAATACTTAAATGAACTGGCCGAAAAATATGGCTGGGAATACGGCGGCGAAATTGGCGGACACATCGTTGGGCCTTTTCCGCATGAACAATTGGAGCCCGATGATTTGGGTTTAGATATACACCCCGATAACCATAGCGATATACTGCAACCGGACAAAGACGGGAACAGCAGGTATTGGATTTTAGAGATTCACTTTGTGGACAGGGTAAACCATATCGGCGGTTTTTTTGAGCAGTTGTTGAATACATCAAGTAGAGGCGAATAGCATTCGCCCGGCGCTATCCATTTACGCCAGAACACCAATCGGCGTAAAAATTCTGTACCGTGAACGGCAATCGCAGGGCGAATGCTATTCACCCCTACAGCCCCAAAATTCTATCCAAATTATTTTTTTAACCATTCCTCAAATAAACCTTATCTTGCATAAAACGGCGTTTCTGCACCGTTAAACCGATAAATTTGGACGAAATAATATCAGGTTTTGTTCATAATCTATTATACGCCCGTTTTTCAAAACTTTAAATTTGAAATCACCCCGATGTATGGAGAAATGGATTTATCTGCAACTTAAATTATGCTGTATAAGCTTTTTAATTTTAAAAACTGCCTCCGCACAAACTGTTAGCGCCGACACAGGCGTTTACCCGGCTGCTTTAAGTAAAGCCAATGCCGTTTATGCCATAGCCATTGGCACACAATTACCCTTAAATAACGGTCCTGAATATTACTTTTATAACCCGCTGGAAATAAGGGGTTCGGCTTATTTTATGGAGTTGCCATTTACCAACGGCGATGTATATTACGATGGCGCCGAATACCGGGGCGTACAATTGCTGTATGATTTGTACAAAGATGAGGTGGCGGCGCTTTTATATGATCATTTTAACAAGTATGTTTTAATAAAAAGCCGCGTTAGCAATTTCGATTTGACCGGGCACCACTTTGTTAATATCAGCACCGATTCGCTGCCTGCCAATACCGTGTTAAAGGGCGGTTATTACGACGAGCTTTACCATGGCCGCACACAGGTGGTATCAAAAAGATATAAGGTTATCCAAAATTACCAGTCGAACGGGGGCATTATGGAGGCCTACAACTTTTTCACCGATACCAAAGAGGATTTTTATATCCGCAAGGGCGGTGTTTATTATCCAATATCGGGGCAGGGTGCATTGCTGGATGTTTTTAAGGACCATAAGAAGGAACTGCGGCAATACATTAAATTAAACAAACTCAAATTCGGAAGAGATCCGCACGGTTTTTTGGCCAGTATAGCCGCTTATTACGACCGTATAACCAATTAGTATGAAAAAACTTTACCTGCTAAGCTTATGTTTTTTGTTTTGGCTAAAGCCCGCGCTGGCGCAGCAGGGCCAGGTAAAACTGGTTAGCGGCAGCTACAGCAAGGCCCCCTTTGAGCAGTTTGCGGCGGATATGGAGGCAAAAACAGGCTATCGTTTTTATTTCGACCCGGTAGTGTTTGATACCCTGAAAGTAACCATTGATGTAAGCGATAAACCGCTGGAAACAGTTTTGGATTTGGTATTTGCCGGTAAAGATTTTCGTTATACCGTTTTACAGCAACAGGTGTTTTTAAGCAAGGGCAAAGCCCTGCGCCCCCATTTTATAACAGGTTATTTTAACGATGCGCCAACGGGTACGCCCGCAAAACAGCCGGATGCTGCCGCGGCTTTCAGCGATGAAAAAGAAGTGAAAGTGCCCGAGGCAACTACCGAAACCAAAACTTATGAGATTGGCGCCCGCACCAATGTGATCAAATCAGGCAAGGCCACGCTGGCAGGTTACGTGCGCGATGTGAAATCGGGCGAGCCTGTGGTCGGGGCTAGTATTTATAACGCCGAATTTAAAATCGGTACGGCGTCAGACCAGTTTGGTTATTATTCTATTACCTTACCACGAGGACGGCATACTTTGGCTATTAAAGGACTGGGGTTGAAAGATACCTGGCGCAAAATTATTTTGTATGGCGATGGCAAACTGAATATTGAATTGCAGGAGCGGGTAACCGCATTAAAAGAAGTAAAAATATCGGCCGAGAAAGTGGCTAATGTGCGGAGTGTGGAGATGGGAGTTACCAAGCTGGATGTGAAAAGCATTAAGCAAATACCTACTGCCTTTGGCGAGGCGGATGTATTGCGTGTAGTGTTAACGCTGCCGGGTGTACAGTCGGTGGGGGAAGCTACTACCGGGTTTAACGTGCGGGGTGGCTCGGCCGATCAGAATTTAATTTTGCTGAATGATGCTACCATTTATAATCCTTCACACTTTTTCGGGTTCTTTTCGGCATTTAACCCGGATATTGTAAAGGGGATTGAACTGTACAAAAGCACTATTCCTGAGAAATACGGAGGCAGGTTGTCTTCTGTTTTGGATGTGACTAACAGGGAGGGTAATAAGAAAGAATTTACAGGATCGGCGGGCATTGGTTTGCTAACCAGCAGGTTTAACATAGAGGGGCCAATTGTTAAAGATAAAACCTCGTTTATTTTTGGTGCGCGCACTACCTATTCTGATTGGCTGCTACAATTGCTGCCCGAGGCTTACAAGCACAGCTCCGCATCGTTTTATGATTTTAACTTCGACGTAAGTCATAAAATCGACGAAAAAAATAACCTTTATTTAACCAGCTATTTAAGCCGCGACAGGTTTAGGCTTAACAGCGATACCGCTTATGGTTACAGCAACAAAAATGCCAATATTAAGTGGAAGCATAATTTTAATAATAAGCTTTTTGGCGTATTAACCACCGGGTTTGACGATTATACGTATGATATATCCAGCTCGGCCGTACCGGTTAACGCCTACAAGCTGAATTTTGGTGTACGGCAAATTAATTTCAAAACCGATTTTACTTATTATTTAAACCCTAACCACACGTTAACGTTTGGCCTCGGTTCTATTTACTACACCATGCACCCCGGCGATTTTGAGCGCAACAGTGCCGCATCGCTAATAGTGCCTGAAACCGTAGCGCCCGAGCAGGCTTTGGAAAGCGCCATTTACCTTGGCGATAAATATGATGCAACGCCCGATTTGTCGTTAAATATTGGTGTACGGTATTCCATGTTTAATTATTTAGGCGCACAAACCGTTAGCTACTACGCGCCGGGCTTGCCAAAAACGAGTGTTAACGTGCTGGATAGCGTAAGCTACAAAAGCGGCCATATCATCAACACCTACAGCCGGCCCGAAATACGGTTAGCAGCGCGGTATAACCTGGGCGATAATACGTCGGTAAAGGCCAGTTATAATACATTGACGCAGTATTTGCACCTGTTATCCAACAGTACCTCCATTTCGCCAACGGATGTGTACAAACTAAGCGACCCTAATATTAAACCCACTTATGGCAGCCAGGTTTCGTTAGGTATTTACCACAATATGGCCGCCAATACCATCGAAACATCGGTTGAAGTTTACTACAAAACCCTGCGCGACTACCTCGATTACCGCAGCGGCGCCGTTATACTGTTAAATCAGCATATTGAACAGGATGTAATTAACACGCGTGGCAAGGCTTATGGTATTGAGTTTTTATTACGTAAAACTGCGGGTAAACTCAACGGCTGGGCCAGCTATACCTACTCGCGCACGTTTTTAAGGCAGGACGACCCCAATGCAGGCGAAACTATCAACAACGGCAATTTTTACCCTGCTAATTATGATAAGCCAAACAGCTTTAACTTTACTGGGAATTATCGGTTTAGTCACCGGTTTAGTGTATCGCTGGATGTGGTGTACAGCACGGGCAGGCCAATTACCTTGCCAGGCGCTAAGTATGAATACGGCGGCTCGGAAAGGGTGTACTATTCGGATAGAAACGAATTCAGAATACCGGATTATTTCAGGTCGGATTTCTCGATGAATATTGAGGGCAACCACAAGGTTCATCAATGGACGCATAATTCGTGGAGCATAGGGGTTTATAACCTTACAGGACGGGCCAACGCTTATTCCACATATTTTGCCGAGCAGGGCGGCGCTATAAACGGCTATAAGCTATCCATATTTGCGCGACCAATTCCATTTGTTAACTATAATATCAGGTTTTAACGGTGCATAAAACACACGAAAAAATGGTGATTAAAAGAATTTATATAACACTAACCATCGGGCTTGCATTGCTGCTTAACCTGCGCTGCAAGGAACCTTATGTATTGCCCAGCAGTTCGGCCAACCTAAATATCCTGGTGGTGGAAGGCATCATTAACTCCGGCGACCAAAGTACCAATATCAGGCTGAGCCGAACCGTAAATTTAACCGACACGGTAAAATCAGTACCCGAATTAAATGCCCAGGTATCGGTAGAAAGTGATGCCTCGCCAAACGGTTCGCTGGTAATGGCATTAACCGACCAAGGTGGTGGCAACTTTACAGCCTTTAGCGGTTTAAATTTAGATGCCAACCGCAAATACCGGTTGCGCATAGTAACCAGTAACAATAAAAACTATGTATCAGACTTTGTGCCGGTTAAAAACTCGCCGCCAATTGATAGCCTCGGCTTCGAGGTAAAGGGCGATGGGGTTTATGTTTACTCGGGCACACACGATCCGAATAACAATACCCGCTATTATCGCTGGGATTATACCGAAACCTGGATTGTACACTCCAAATATCCATCGGACTTTGAAGCCATCACCAATCCAAAGGATACCATTATCAGCCGCCCAACGCAGGATCAGATTTATACCTGTTATACCTCCGATGCTTCATCTACTATTGTTTTAAATTCGTCGTCAAAGCTTTCGCAGGATGTGATCACCCATAACCTGATGGCCATTGTGCCATCAAACTCCGAAAAAATACGAAATGAGTATTGTATCACGGTAAATCAATACGCCTTAACTGAAGATGCTTTTAACTACTGGCAGAATTTAAAAAAGAATACCGAGCAACTGGGCAGCATATTTGATGCCCAACCCTCGCAAATAAAAGGGAATATACATTGCGTTGAGAAACCCGATGAAGTAGTTTTAGGCTTCATCACTGCGGGCGCGGCATCGCAAAAGCGGCTTTTTGTAGGCAACTCATCGGTGCCACAGGGCTGGCTTCGCACGGAATCGCTGCCTTACGACGATTGCCACCTGGATAGTTTATACTTTGTTGACCCTAAAACTAAAACGGATAAGACGCAAATTTTATACCCCGGTGGCGAAATACCTATTGGCGCCATTGTTAATGGGCAGGAGGTGATCATCGGCTACTCGGCATCCAGCACGTTTTGTGTGGATTGCCGGCTGAGGGGCACCAACATACGGCCGTATTTTTGGATTGATAAATTTTAAAGGCTATGCAACAAATGAGAAATATATTCGGGGCGGTTATGGCAACCATTGCATTGGTGCTGGCGGCTGGTTGCTGTTTTGCCCAGTCGGTGCCCGATGTAACTGCTAAATTTGACGCTTACAGCCATAACACCCTGCCCGAAAAACTGTTTGTACACACCGACCGCCAAACTTACCTTACCGGCGAGTTGCTGTGGTTTAAAATTTACGCCGTTGACGGTATTTACAATAAGCCCCTCGCGTTAAGCAAAGTGGCCTATGTTGATGTGTTAGACGATAAAAATATTGCCGTAATGCAGGCCAAAGTCAATTTGGTAAATGGCAGCGGTAATGGCTCGGTTTTTATCCCGGTAACGGTAAGCAATGGGCATTACAAGTTGCGGGCCTATACCAGTTGGATGAAAAATTTTGGCCCGGCTTATTATTTTGAGAAGGCGATAACCATCGTTAATCCGCAAAAAATACCTGAGGCCTCGGGCGCCAAAACGAGTGCCGGTTATGATGTTCAGTTTTTTGCAGAAGGCGGTAGTTTGGTGGCCGGACTGCAAAATAAAGTTGCAGTTAAGGTAGTGGGTGCCGATGGTTTGGGTTCTGATTTTGTTGGAGCGGTCATTAACCAAAAAAATGATACACTGGCCGCCTTCGTCTCGCTAAAATTTGGGATGGGCAGCTTTTTGCTTACGCCGATGGCGGGCAATATTTACCGGGCGTTCATTCGTTTTGCTGATGGAAAATCTTTAATTAAGGACCTTCCGGCTGTTGCCCCCCAAGGCTACGCCATGCGACTGACAGATAATGGTACAGGTCAGTTGGATATTGCCATCAGCAGCCAAAGCAATCCTAACGATAACGTTTTTGTTTTTGCACACACCCGGCAGCTAACCAAATTGGCTAAGGCTGTCACCTTAACCAATGGCACGGCACACGTACTGATTGATAAAACCGTGTTAGATGATGGCATATCGCAAATCACCATGTTTAACGGTGCACGGCAGCCTGTTGCCGAACGCTTGTATTTTAAACGGCCTGCTCAAAAAATGTTCATCACCGCCAGGGCCGATGAGCCGCAGTATGGCAACCGTAAAAAGGTGACCATCTCAGTAGACACCAAAAACAAAACAGGAGTTACGCTAAATGCCGATTTATCAATGTCGGTTTGCCGGGTGGATGGTTTACAGGAAGCCGGGCAGGAGGATATTTTGAGTTACCTATGGCTGAAGAGCGATTTGCAGGGTAATATTGAACAGCCGGGGTATTATTTTACGGATGGCAGCGCCGAAGCGGCCGATAACTTAATGCTAACCCAGGGCTGGCGACGTTTTGAATGGAGCAATGTTTTAAATAGCAAACCCGCCGCCTTTAACTTTTTACCCGAAACTTACGGACATATTGTTACCGCCAAAATTACCAACACGTTAACCAATACACCGGCCAACGGTATTGTGGCTTATTTGGGCGTGCCCGGCAAAAGGGTGCAATTATTTACCTCGAAAAGCGACTCGGCAGGGCGGCTGTTGTTTAATACCAAAGATTTATACGCGGGCGAAATTGTGGTGCAAACCAATACCTTAATTGATAGCACCTACCGGATTGACGTGCAGAGCCCCTTTTCGGAGCAATATTCAGCTGGAGTGTCGCCGCAGTTTTCTGTTAACCAGGGATTGAAGGATGCTTTTGAATACCGCAATATTGAAATGCAGGTACCCAATCTTTTCGCGGGCGACCGCATTAAACAATTTGACGAGCCTCAAACCGATAGCTCCGGCTTTTACAAAAAGCCAAACAATACCTACCTGCTGGATAACTACGTGCGTTTTACCACCATGGAAGAGGTGCTGCGCGAATATGTAAAGGAAGTGGTACTGGTAAAGCGCCGCGGCAAATTCCACATACGCATACAGGGTGAAAAAAGCTTTTTGGAAGATCCGCTGATATTGATTGACGGATTACCTGTTTTTGATGCCGATAAACTGATGGGTATCGATCCGCTACTGATCAGGAAGCTGGAAGTAGTGCCCCAGCGCTATTTTTATGGTCCGGCCAATATGGAGAGCATATTGAGCTTTACCAGCTACAAAGGCAATTTGGCTGGGCTGGAAATTGACCCGCATGCCATTGCGGTAGACTATGAAGGTTTGCAAATGCAGCGCGAATTTTACTCGCCTGTTTATGATACCGAAGCGAAGATAAAAAGCCACCTGCCAGATTTTAGAAATTTGCTGTTTTGGCAACCGGCTGTTTTAAGCAACGGCCAGGTATCGTTTTACACATCAGACGAGGCAGGGGAGTATGTTGGGCTGGTGCAGGGGATAGGAGCCAACGGTGAAGCAGGTAGTGCAGGGTTTAGGTTTGTGGTAAAACCGTAGAGGCGAATAGCATTCGCCCTATTGAATATGTCCTATCGAATATGCCTGTTGAAAAGGAATGTGGTGAATGCGTGGCGCCGGTCGAATGCTATTCGCCTCTACAGTGGTGATTATCGGTGATTTGTTTTCTTTCGGGAAACTCCTGATATTTACTACGCCGTTATTCATGGCTGCTTTTCCTCTCATCAAAAACGTAAACAATGGAAAACCTAACGTACATTGCCCCTTGTTTTATTGTTTCGGATCTGCAGGATTCGATGTCATTTTATGTGGAGAAACTCGGATTCGAGATCCGTTATAGCGGTCCGGATGATGATCCGTTTTTTGGCATTGTGGGTCGCGGGCGTATTTCTATTATGCTGAAAGCCATTGCCCCGGACATTAAACCCATCCCCAATCATACACGGCATCCCTGGGCACGCCTGGACGCCTATATCAGCACTGCTGATCCGGATGTTTTATTTGAGGAGTATTCGTCACGAGGGGTAGTATTTCATCAGCCTCTTAAGGATGATGACGATGGGCTGCGCGGGTTTGAAGTGAAGGATGCGGATGGCTATGTTTTGTTTTTTGGAAGGCCAAATGGGTAAGTTACGGCGGCATTTTAAGGATAGATCTCAAACTGCAGACAGCATCCCTTCACGTCATCAGCACAAACAAAAAAACGCAGGCCTTTTATCCAGAAACCCGCGTTCATCAAACAAACCTAAATATTTATCGTGCAGCAATTTCTTGTCCCTGCTTTAAAAACAAATATTTAATCATATACATTTTTACCTGCCTGTCATAGCTAATCAAATCGGCATCGCTCCTAAAATAGCTGCGCACGCTATACCTGAAACCCGACTGGGCCGGGAAGCTCTTCCATAAATTGGCAACCGTTAAATCCATTACTGGTTGTTGGCCATTTACGCTGTAATAGTAGGCGGCAACCGGTACGTTTCCTTTACCTTTTTGAACCAACTTGTCGTGGCTGTAAAGCATAAAACCTACGGTATCCAATATCTGGTAAGCTTCGGTGTTAAAAAACCTGAAGTCTGTACCATTTTGACGGTATCCGTAAATTTCATTTTTTGATAGCTTTACTTTTTTGCCCTGGTAAGTTAATACCACATTTTTGCCGTTCAGGAAAGCGTTCTGGCGCAGCCTATCGTTATCGCCTAAAACATAGCTTAGCTTATTGGCTTTGTAGTCCTGTTCGGTTAAGTAAATTCCGGTAGTGGTAGTTGTGTTTTGTGCCATTAAAATATTGGCACAAACCATGATGGTTATTAGTGCGATGAGCACTTTAATTGAAGTTTTCATTTTATTGTATTTATTGTAGCTTTTTAAAAGAAGCCGGGCGGCAAAACCCGGCTCTCACGATCAAACTAAACTTATCTCAACAATGAACGATAAGTTTTTGCCGGTCTTCATTAGTATTTTTGATTAGAATCTTACCAGCAACGCCATTATAAACCGGGTTTCAGAAGGCACTAAATCGGGTTTAAAGGTTGAAGGATCAACCGGTGTAGTGTTGTAGCCATCCGGCGATGTTACGCCGCCCGGACCTGCAAAGTAAGGTACGCTGGCATGACGGTGAACTACCTCCAAACGGAAAGTCAGGTAGTCATTTGGCATAATATCAAACGTGGTTGAATAGTCATAGCCATGAAACTGGTCGCCGGGATTGGCCGAGAATGGCGAGGAACCAACAGCACCGGTATTAATGGCCGGGATAGGGTTGGCAGCCCCTGTTGGGTACAATACCAGGTAACGACCGGGGTTGTTAATTACACCGCCGCCAATTGTCCAGCCCAAGTGGCCTTTATCCATTACCACGCGGTTGTAAACCATGCCGCTGGCAAAGTATTGGGCAGGACCTTTCACCGGGTCGGCGTAGAAGCCGTTTACACCATCGCCTTTTTCAAAGCCGATGTCACCCGTTAGCGAGAAGGCCATGCTAGTAATAAAGCTGCTTTTATCGGTACTTTTAAAGTACCGTACTTCGATGCTGTTATCCGAGTGGAAACGTTTTCTGCCCGGTTTATCCTGTGTATCGGCGCCATAGTAAGTATTGGTAAGCGCCTGGAACCATTCCACAGGGCGCCATAATATTTGGCCACCCACACCGGGCTGACTGTTAAACATACCGTACGATTGCCAGCCGTTGATTAGCCAAGGCTCAATTTTCAGCTTGTCCGACACGAATATCTGTACGCGTATCCCATTAAAAAACCATGGGGTGTTATCCGATGTAAACGACGGCTGATAGGCCCAGTTCTCGGCATTGTAATACGAGAACAAACCAACGTACGACATAAATATACCAGCGTCCACATTGATGCCATTCAACACATTAAAATGGTACCCGGCGTTGGCTTCGCTTAGGTAACGGTAAGCGGTAGCCAAATCAAACTGACCTCGGGTAACGCTCAAATCGTTACGGGGCACTACGGTGGCTCGGGTGCCAAACTGGGTAAGGATACTGGCGCGCACGTTATCATAATGAAAATCGCCGCCAAAAGCCGCCGTCGAAATTTCAAATTCGTGGTCACGGGCCAGGGCAGTCGATCCTACTACAGTATGGTCAATAGGGTTATTGTTCGATGCGGTGTAGTTAAAGTCGAGCAATACGCGGCCAGTAAAATATTTGGAATCCAGCAGGGCGGTATGCCTCCGGTCGTTACCGTTTAGCCAGGTAAAATCGCCAAAAGCAAATGGCTCCGGCTTAGCCTTTATGGTATCTTTAACAGTAGTGGAAGTGGTGTCCTTAACGTGGGCGCCGCTTTTAATGGCCGTTACGGCCAAATCCTGCGAATAGGTGTAAGATATAGATGCACCTAAAATAATTGAAAAGAATATCTTCTTCATTTTAAAAAAGTAATTAAATTTTTACTTGTGCCGGGTATGGCAAACGGTATTCCATGCGGAGTCGTATTTTTTCATTTCATT
>Ga0206947_1071_pt1 | contig 32133 bp, 27 predicted proteins | sample Alteio_BWOrgHeat_3_FD_153239 | JGI IMG/M metagenome (GOLD analysis project Ga0206947, IMG submission 153239) | Enriched cells from forest soil in Barre Woods Harvard Forest LTER site, Petersham, Massachusetts, United States -... | ecosystem: Environmental > Terrestrial > Soil > Temperate forest > O...
CAGCCGGGCCTGTTCTCGCGCGAACCTGATCCGCTCTCCGGTCAGACGTTAGAATCCTCCTGAGTCTCGCATTTCGTGGTTAGACTGCGCGGAGAGGGAGGGCGTGCGACTATTCTTGATGGTGGCTACACGTGCGAGTTACGAGCTTTCGAAAGTTGCGGATGAAGCTGGCAACATCGACCGCACATAAGGCGGAAATAGATGGAAGAATGTGGACATGTTACCAGCACCCCTAGGTGTTTGTTACCACTCGCCTCATAAAAAAGCTCAGCCTTACTTTCGTAAGCTGTTTATGAGATGCATGTTACGCTGGAAATCGTGGAGGCGAGGGGAGTCGAACCCCTGTCCTTAAGGCCATTGTTCCAAACTTCTACATGCTTATCCGATCTTAATATAGAGAGAGTTTAGCGGATCGGCGCGCGTCGCTCCCTCTTGTGTCCACGAAATAACTTCGTCCTCCGGCGCGGTCACCCCGCCTTCAGACCAGCCTGCTGTCGTCGCATCCAGCCTTAGCAGGCGTCCGGCCGGATACGTCACGGATATTTAGGCCGCGAGAGCGAGATCGTTAGTCTCAGCAGTTATTTTTTTGACTCGGTATTTTTACGAGGCCAACGAGTCGTCCTCGGCATGCCGCCTGGATCTCAAACCCTAAGTCGAAACCAGTACGCCCCCAGTTCAGTGGGTCGGCCACTATAGGCCCTTCCGTAGCGGGAAGCAACTGCAGAGGGATGAAATGGGACAACCCCGGAGAAAGGGGGGACCTCTTCCAGTAGGTAAGGCATCCCGCCTTACCCTCCGGGGGATCGAGCAAGCCGGGACGGCTTGCCTACACGTAGGTAAGGTGTCCCCGCCTTGACGCGGGGCTTTGGCAGTAAAGGGTACGCTTCCCTCCTTCAAACACGAGGTAAGGCGAGGCGCCTTACTTACTGGAAGAGCAAATGTGAGGCGAAGACGAAAACGCGCCGGGAACCAACAATGTTCGAGGCGAAGCTCTTTACTATCACCGGCACCGACACTGACAACTTCTTCAGATCTCAAACGCCAAGGCGTGTTCGCCCCGGCTTTCGTCGAGGAGATCCTGCACAGTCTTTGAGCTGAATAAATCGCGAATCATTTCGCGGGCCTGTCGCATCAGCGGGCGCAACGGGCAACGGGTTGGATCCGGGCACCCGCACGGTTCACCTGGTCGTTCCAAAGCGCAAGGCAGCGGAGCGATCGGGCCGTCCAGCAGCTCAACAATGTCCAGAACGACAATATCCGATGGCCGTTTCCGGAGCGAATATCCCCCTCCGACGCCTCGTTTGCTCGTCAGCAACCCTTCATTTCTGAGATGTAACAGGATCTGCTCGAGGAATTTTACCGGGATGTTTCCACGCTCAGACAACTCCTGGATCTGATGGATGCCCTCTTTCTGATCTTTGGCGATGAGCAACAATGCTCTGAGCGCATATTCCGCTCTCCTGGAAATCCGCATGCTCCCTCATTAAACCCTAAAATCCCCGAAGTTTCTAGACTATTCGGAGAAACGTATCGGCGCACCAGCAGAGACGTGCCGGCGGGTAGACGTATCGGCGTGACGCTGCAATGGCGAGGTAAAAAAGGGCGGGAGGCTTCTGTACGGACACGCCGGCGGCGCCGATCCGCCGACCCGTTTCTTCCTCGACCTGGGGTTCAAAGGCGTGCAGCCTTTGTTATGCTCTATCCCCCCGTCCCAATCAGCTTTCTAGGCATCGGTCTGATGGGTAAACCGATGGCGATGAATCTTATCAAGAGGGGCTACCCGGTTACGGTCTGGAATCGAACACCAAGCAAGGCCGCCGAACTCATGAGCGCAGGCGCCAGACTAGGCAAGTCGCCAGGCGATGCGGTTCGACATGCCGAGGCCGTCGTCCTGATGCTGGAAAAAGGCGCAGTGGTGACCGATATCCTTTTCACTCAAGGCGTCGCGGACGCATGCCGCGACAGGGCGTTGATCATCGACATGAGCTCGATTGCGCCCGCGATCGCGGAAGATCACGCCCGACTGCTGGCGAGAGCCGGGCTGCGCTATATTGATGCCCCGGTTTCCGGCGGAACGACTGGAGCGGAGAAGGCAACATTGGCGATCATGGCCGGAGGCGAAGAAGCGGACGTGATCGAGGCGACGCCCATTTTCGAGGCCATGGGAAACGTGACCCGTGTCGGCCCTCACGGACGGGGACAACTCTGTAAACTGGTGAACCAGTGCATCGTGGCAGTCACAATTGGCGCGGTTGCGGAAGGCCTGACGCTGGCAAAAGCGGGTGGCGCCGATCCAGCCCAAGTTCGCAAAGCAATCATGGGCGGTTTCTGCGAAAGCCGGATCCTCGAACTTCACGGCCAACGGATGATCGACCGGAATTTTGTTCCAGTCGGCTTTATTAAAAATCAGATTAAAGATCTAAAAGCCGCGCTCGAAGTCGCCGGGAAACTGGGACTGCGCTTGCCGCTCACCGACCAGGTCTGCAGGCTGTTCGTGGCTCTCGCCCAAGCCGGAAAAGAGGAACTGGACCACAGCGCGTTGATTTTGCAGATCGAGGCGATGCAGCTGTAAAGCCGAAGCCGGAATTTAACCGCAGCCCCGAAATCTTTTCGGAATGAAATTTCACGGATTAAACCGGTGGTTGATCTCTTTTCTTCGATTCCTGGGCTTAATCATCCCGTTTTTACGGTGATGCGGTTCTTTGGGTTTCCGATGCGATCCGCCGGAATAGGATCTCGTAATGATTCGCGATCTGCTCCAAATCGAAGCGTTCAGCCATTTCCCAACTCCGTCGCCGCATGAGAAGGCGGAGGTTAGCGTCGGAAAGCAGCGTTTTTAACTTCTCGATCCATTGATCCGGAGCATGCAGCGAAAGGAGATATCCGTTGTCCCCGGAGGTGACGCACTCGCGGAGCGTTGGAATATCAGAGCCGACCAGGAGCAGCCCGAATTTCATCGCTTCCAAGACGGCCACAGGGAGTCCTTCGACGAAGGAGGGAAAGATAAATATCTCCGCGTTGGCCAGTTTATTTTCGACGATCGCCCGATCGAGCCAACCGTGGAAATGCACCCGTCCGGAGAGATCGACATCCGCGAACGCGGTTTCCAGGGTACGGCGCTCGACCCCGTCTCCGACAATGTCAAATTCCCAGGGGAGCTCACGGAGCGCGGCGAGGACAGATGGGAGATAGCGCAGATTTTTTTGGGGGTTTAACCGCCCGACAAAGATCAGGCGCGGGATTGTAGTTGTCGATTGGGGAGTTCCCGGACGCCCGGAGAGCGATATCCCGTTCGGGATGATTGTTGGTTTGAGTCTGTACGCTTTTTGGGCTAGATCCGCGACGAATCTGCTGACGGCGACCACCGCGGCGGCCTGTCGCCAGATAGGCCGTATCAGGGGGTTCAACCAACGAAAAAGGGTGTCGGTTTGCTCAGGGATTGCGCCGGGAACGTCGCCTAGTTGCGCCGTGATAACATAGGGCAGACGTGAGAGACGGGTGGCGGCAAACGCCAACGCCCCGGTCGGAACCGCGAAATGGGCATGGATCAGATCCGGCTTGAACTCATCCAAATGCCGGAGGGTCGGGAGCGAGCTGGAGAGGAGGTAGCCGGCCATCTCGAGCGGGGTGCATTGATCCGCTCTCCGTCGAAAGCCCCAGGTCCGATAGATATCCACGTTCCCGACGACCGCATGGGCCGGCGTTTCGTGAAAACGAACGGTCTGGACGCGCACCCGATGTCCGCGATGTGTCAGTGCTTCCGCGATTTCCTGCGCTGCGCGCCCACCCCCGCCTCCAACCGGGGGCCATTCATAACAGAGCGTTAGGATCCGGAGCGGGTCCTTGGCGTTCAACGTTCGGCGTTCAATGTTCAACGTTCGGCGTTCGGCGTTCAACGTTCAGTGTTTGGCGTTCAACGTTCAATGTTTGGCGTTCAACGTTCGCGTTCGGCATTCCGCTTTCTCGGGGGGTAAGGCGGGCCGCCTTACTTACGTGTAGGCAAGCCGTCCCGGCTTGCTCGATCCCCGGAGGGTAAGGCGGGCCGCCTTACTTACTACCGGGGGCAAACTGGGACGGTTTGCTGACAACGTTTGCTGTTCAGCTCGTGACTATAGCTTGGTCTATAAGGAGGACGGAACCGATTTTTTCTCTGTGCCCGCCGACCGTTGAACGTCCAACGTTAAACGTTGAGTACCGGCGAGTTCTGCAACAACCATGCGCACCATAACATCGCGCGATCGTCGCGGCGGCCTGCGCAGTGATCGGCCAGACGGCGATTGACCCATGACCAATCCATTTCCTGAGGCGAGGTCGAAGAATTCAGGGTCAGGTCACGATTTTTGAACCATTGACCGATGGGGATTCCGAAGCCCTTTTTCGGGCGATCTATGACTTGATCGGGGATCAGACCGCGCACCGCCTCCTTGAGAATGTACTTCGTCACTCCGCCTCTGAGTTTATAGCTGGAAGGAATTCTTCGCGCAAAATCGACGACATTGACATCAAGGAACGGACAGCGGGCCTCTAACCGGTGCATCATGCTGGCGCGATCGGTTTTGACCAAAATGTCATCTTGAAGATAGAGCCGAACATAAAACTGAATGGTACGGTCGACGTCGTTGCTGGCTGATGGATGATTCCAGGCGGCTATCGCTTCGGAATAGAGTTCTTCCGGGTCCGGTTTGGAACCGAATAGTTCGCCGATTTCCTGGGGATCGAGCGGACCCATCCAGACGGGGAGCCAATATTGTTTTGGATAACTGAGCCCCCGGAGCATTCGTTTGACCTTGAAGTCGAGACTCATATTGGCGTGCGAAACGGGTAGGCGTTCGGCCACGGAACGAATGACGCGATTGACTTTCCCTGCTGTGACAGCGCTGTAGAACTCGGCCGGCTTCAAGGCCCGGAAAGGATCATAACCCGCAAACAGCTCGTCGCTGCCATCGCCGCTGAGCGCGACGGTTACCTGTTGACGCGCCAGCCGGGAAACAAGTGCGGTCGGCAAAAGGGAGCTGTCGCCCATCACCTCGTCGAGTTTTTGCGCCGTCTCGAGTGCCCAGTTCAGATAGCGTTCGGGGGAGAGGACTTCCTCATGGTGACGCGTCTTCGCGGTTTCGGCGCCGACCCGTGCAAACGCGCGTTCGTCGAATGATTCTTCCTCGAATCCGATGCTGAAAGTTTCGATGGAAGGATGATGCCGTGCCGCGAGCGTCGCGATGGTGGTTGAATCGATACCTCCGCTCAGAAAAACGCCCACCGGGACATCCGCTTGCAAACGGCAGCGTACGGCTTCATCGAGTCGCTGGACCAGCTCCTCTCCCCAATCGCGCTCTGGATTCTGTGGGATCTTCTCGAAGGGATCGAGCTCGAACTCCCAGTACTTCCGGATCTCGCAGTGCAGATCTTCGACCGATACTTTCATCCAGTGGCCCGCGGGAAGCTTTCTTACACGTTGCAAGAGAGTTCGTGGGGCGGGGATGAAACCGTACGCAAAAAATTTCTGCAAAGCTTCCGAGTCAACATTCCCGGGGATTGCCGGATGGAGACGAAGCGCGGTGAGTTCTGAGCCAAAAACAAAGCTGCGATGATCGGAATAATAGAAGAGCGGCTTTTTTCCAAAGCGGTCACGCGAGAGAAAGACTTCTCTTTGAGCGCGATCATAGATCGCGAAGGACCACATGCCGTTCAGCTTTTCGACCAGACCTGGGCCCCATTCCCGATATCCATAGAGCAACACCTCAGTGTCGGAATGATCTGTCTTAAAATGGTGCCCTCGGGATTCGAGCTCCTTCCGCAGCTCGCGATGATTGTAAATTTCACCGTTAAAAGTCACGACCAACCGTTCGTCTTTGGTGGTCATCGGCTGGGATCCAGCGGCGAGATCGACGATCGACAACCGTCTGTGTCCAAAAAAGACGTTGGAACTTTGATCGATCCAGGTTCCCTCGCCGTCCGGACCACGATGGGCGAGCACATCGATCATTCGATGCAGGAGAGCGCTGTCTCCTTGTCCGATGAATCCGGCGATGCCACACATGGTTAACGTTTAACGTTCACCGTTCACCGTTCACCGTTCACCGTTCACCGTTCACCGTTCGCCGTTTGGCGTTCATCGTTCGGCGTTCGCTGGGCGTCGTTCATTGTTCGCCGTTCGCAGTCTTGGAACGGAGCGTTCGGCGTTCCATGGGAGTGTTCAGGCGGTTTATGCTCGTTGGGCAAATGATTTCGTTGTTTGAATTTTCGCCCGCGAAGGTTCGAACTGTTTAGGTAACGAATCAATCCTCCGAGACATTTTGTGGCAGTTTTACCGAGTTGATCAAGGTCGGAGAATGTCTCCGGTTTCAGGTATCCAAAATCAAGAGCATAAATTAGCTGGGCTCGTGTTTCGCCGATTGATCCTTTTGCGATCGCGACGAATTGAGCAAACTCCCGATTGCCGTCCCGTTCAAATCCCTCCCCGAAATTTGAGTAGGCCGATAACAGGGTCTTCCGCAACGCGTTTGTTAGCACGGGATCTTTTGAGAACGCCCCGCGACTCAAATGCTCAGCGATACAACGCGCATATTCCCTGCAACGTTCAAATGCGTCAAATTGCGTAAAGTCGTCCATAACAATATTAAAACATATAAAATAAACGTAGCGAATCGCTCGTCAAACACCAAGTGTTGAAGCCCGATGAACGGTGGACTGCGCCGGCGAACGGTGAACGGCGCCCAGCAAACAGCAAACAGCAAACAGCGAACAGCGAACGGCGAACGGCGAACGGCGAACGGCGAACGGCGAACGGCGAACGGCGAACGTTCGACTTGACGAACTGTTTCCGGCAACCATCGTTCGGATGCCGCTTGCTGCGAGCGGGGAATGTTTTGATGAAAAAGGCACTTATCACCGGAATCACAGGTCAGGATGGCTCTTACCTGGCGGATTTCCTTTTGGCGAAAGGGTACGAAGTTCACGGTATTATCCGGCGAGCCAGTACATTTAATACGGCTCGGATTGACCATCTCTACCAGGATCCGCATGTGCACGGGGTCCGCTTGTTTTTGCATTACGGAGATTTGGCTGACTCCGTCAACCTGGTGAAGCTGCTGTACGATCTCAAACCGGATGAGATCTATCATCTGGGAGCGCAAAGCCACGTACGGGTCAGCTTCGATATCCCGGAATACACCGCGGATGTGACCGGCGTCGGCACCATCCGGATCCTGGAAGCCATTCGGGAGACCGGCGTCAATACGCGCTTTTACCAGGCCTCAAGCAGCGAAATGTACGGCAAAGTTCAAGAGGTCCCGCAAACCGAAACGACCCCGTTTTGGCCTCGCAGTCCCTATGGCGCAGCGAAAGTGTTCGCCTACTGGGCGACCGTCAACTACCGCGAGAGCTACGGGATGCACGCGAGTAACGGCATTTTGTTCAATCACGAGAGTCCGCGACGTGGCGAGACGTTTGTCACTCGTAAAATTAGCCGCGCCGTCGCTCGAATTAAGCTGGGAATGGATGAAGCCCTGTATTTGGGCAATCTGGATGCAAAACGGGACTGGGGTTATGCGCCTGAATATGTTGAAGGCATGTGGCGCATTCTTCAGGCTGACAATCCGGATGACTACGTTCTCGCAACAAACGAAACGCATACGGTAAAAGAGTTTGTTGAGAAGGCGTTTGCCCATGTCGATCTCGATTGGAGAGAGTTCGTTCGACACGACAACCGGTATGAGCGTCCCGCGGAAGTCGATCTACTGATTGGCAACCCTGCTAAAGTAAAAAAGAATCTCGGCTGGGAGGCCAAAGTCCGGTTCGAAGAACTGATCCAGATCATGGTCGACGCCGATCTGGCGCTCGCAGAAAGAGGCGCAGGAACGGCCGAGCTCCACCGGTTGTAATGTAAGCAAGGCGTCCCGCCTTGGGCTCCAAATATGCAGGCGAGCCGCTTGAGGGTAAGGCGAGACGCCTTACCTACTGTGCAAAGCGATCCGCCTTACCTACTTCTACCGACTGACTCGATACTGGTCCGGCGGCGGACTGTGCTCCAGTTTTGAATCTGGATTGCCGGTTATTTCCTGAAGATTTCTCGTCGACCGGATGTTGTAAATCGTTTTGCCCTGCGATTCGTAGAAAGTTCGGGTAATCATCTCTGCGAGGAGACCGAGCAGAATACACATCATCGCGATCATGAAAGTGACGACCACAATGAGGGGCAACGGAGTCTCGATAAAGGGGGTTCCACGGTTGATTTTCAGTCCAAGCATCCAGAGAAAGGTGAAGAGGCTGATGGCAAGACTGAAGATCCCGCAGCCGCCAAAGACGTACATCGGTTTTGCCGCAGCGCGATCCAGAAATTTCACGACCAACAAGTCGAGAAGCACCTTGACCACTCGTTCCAATCCGTACTTTGAATTGCCGGTTCGGCGCGGATGATGGTTGACGACCACTTCGCTGATCTTGGCACCATGCCAGGAAGCGTAGATCGGCAGGAACCGATGCATCTCGCCGTACAGCCGAATCCCCTGGACCACATGCCGCTTGTACGCTTTTAATGAACAGCCAAAATCGTGTAGTGGAACGCCGGAGACTAAGGAAATCAGCTTATTGGCCAGGATGCTCGGAACATTGCGCTGAATGTAGTTGTCTTGCCGATCTTTGCGCCAGCCGGAAACCACGTCGTAGCCCTGGTCCAGCACTTCCAGCATCTTGGGAATGTCGCCCGGATCATTCTGGCCGTCGCCATCCAACGGAATGATGACTTCGCCGCGCGCGTGGTCGAACCCGGCCATCATCGCCGCGGTTTGACCCATATTCCGCTTAAAATGGATCACGCGAACGCGCTGATCCTCTTCAGCGAGGTGATCCAGAATTGCGTCGGTTGAATCGGTGCTCCCGTCGTCGACAAAGATCAGTTCCCAGGTGATTCCGATTTGGGTCAGTTCGCGGCGCACGCCCTGGCAGACTTCGATCAACGCGTCCGCTTCATTGAAGACGGGGACGATGATTGAGATATCAATTACTTTTTCAGGGCCCGGCGGCCGATTTTTAAAAAATTCTGTCACTCGCGGCCCGATTCCTAAGTTTGATAATCTCTGATCGAGATCGCTCCGTTGTCAATGAGAACCGTGCGGCGTTCACGGTTCGCCGTTCACCGTTCAACTAATGTCAGAATTCAGGAGACAGGAGACAGGAGTAGACGGCAGAGCGGGTCGGTGAAATCATCAATCAATCGTTTGCTCTCTCAGAAGGAGAAGAACCCCAATGACGGAATCCGGCTATTCTGAATTCTGACTCCTGTATTCTGGATTCTGGTTTTGTGACAGGAGACAGGAGTAGACGGCAGAGCGGGTCGGTGAAATCATCAATCAATCGTTTGCTCTCTCAGAAGGAGAAGAGCGCCCAATGACGTAATCCGGCTATTCTGAATTCTGACTCCTGGATGCTGGTTTTGTCCGCCGGGCAGCCCTTTCGTTGACACCAATATGCTACGCTCTTTCGTTGGCCACCTTCAAAAGGTACTGTCCGTAAGTACTTTTCTCGAGCTTCTTACCGAGGTTGACGAAGTCTTCGTGCGTGATGAAACCCTGGTCATACGCAATTTCTTCCGGACAAGCGATGCGCAAGCCCTGGCGTTTTTCCAGCGTCTGCACGAACATCGATGCTTCAACGAGGCTGTCGTGCGTGCCCATGTCGAACCAGGCCATACCGCGGCCCATTCGCTTTACGTCAAGCTGACCCCACTCGAGATAGGCGGTAATCACCTCGGCGATCTCCAGTTCCCCGCGCCCAGAAGGTTTAAGGTTAGCGGCGATCTCGATCGCTCTTTCATCACAGAAGTAGAGGCCCGTAATCGCCCAGTTTGAACGTGGCGCTCGAGGCTTCTCTTCAATAGACAAAGCGCGTCCGCCATCGTCAAATTCGACAATACCGTAGCGCTCCGGATCATTGACGCGATAGGCAAAAACAGTGGCACCCGGGGAGCAAAGATTTCCTGGGGCTAGTAAATCCGACAGTCCGTGGCCGTAGTAGACATTGTCTCCGAGGATCAGCGCTGAAGGCTCTCCTTTTGTGAAATCAGCCCCGATGATGTAGGCTTGAGCCAACCCTTCAGGCTTGGGTTGTACAGCATACTCGAATGACAGACCCCATTGAGTACCCTCACCGAGCAGCCTTTCAAAAAGCGGCAAGTCGCTTGGCGCAGTGATGATGAGGATCTCGGTAATCCCGGCGAGCATCAGCACACTGAGGGGATAATAGATCATCGGCTTATCGTAGACCGGCAAAAGCTGTTTGGAAGTGACTAACGTCAATGGATAGAGGCGGGTGCCGCTTCCACCGGCGAGGATTATGCCTTTCATAGAATATCTCTAAAGAGAGACGCCTATTCTACTTTGACCAGACCGATTCTCTCGCCTGCATAGACTTCTTTGCGGAGGGGGGACCACCACCACTCGTTGTCAAGATACCATTTCACCGTCTTGACGAGTCCGCTGGTAAAACCCTCTTCGGCCCGCCAGCCGAGTTCGCGCTCAATCTTACTGGCATCGATCGCATACCGTTGATCATGACCCGGTCGATCTGTCACAAATGCCAGGTGGCGATCGTGCGGCCGGCCCTTCGGATTAAGCTCATCGAGTGCTCTACAGATGCCTTGTACTACTTGCAAGTTGGTTCGCTCATTGCGGCTGCCGACATTGTAAGTCTCACCAGGTCGTCCATTCTCTAGGATCAGAAAGAGCGCTCTGGCGTGATCTTCGACATACAGCCAATCTCGAATGTTGGAGCCGTCCCCGTAAATTGGCAACGGTTTGCCTTCGTAAGCGTTCAAAATCATCAGGGGAAAAAGCTTTTCTGGGAATTGATACGGACCATAGTTATTCGAACAATTTGTGACAATTACGGGCAGACCATACGTGCGGTACCAGGCGATCGACAAATGGTCGGATGCCGCCTTGGAGGCTGCATAAGGTGAGGAGGGGTCGTATGCAGTGAGCTCGGTGAAAAGGCCATGGGTTCCGAGCGAGCCGTATACTTCATCGGTAGAGACATGGAGGAAGCGGAATCTTTCATTATCCTCTCCCGCCAGATTTGACCAGTAACGACGCGCCTCTTCCAGCATTGTGTGGGTTCCCAGGATGTTCGTGTCAATGAAATCCCGCGAGCCGGAAATCGAACGATCCACGTGGCTCTCGGCGGCGAGATGCAGAACTGCAGTGGGGCAGAATTCGTTGAACAACCGCCTGATTGCCACTTCGTCACAGATATCAGCTTTTACGAAACTGTAACGTGGATTTTCGCTGACTGCCCGGAGCGAGTTGATGCTGCCGGCGTAGGTCAATTTGTCGACACAAACGATGGTACTCTTTGTTCCCTGAATAAGGTACCGACAAACCGCAGACCCAATGAAGCCAGCACCTCCCGTGACTATTATGCGCATTGGAAAAATACTTTCGGAGGTAGCAGTTTAGTGGCCGGCATGCGAATCAGGTAATGTTTGAAAGTGCGATTTATCCTCATAGGTAAAAAAATGGGGTAAATTACTCAACCGCGGGAGACGCTGATCTTTCTCGGAAAGTACGACGGAGGCGGCATCCACTGGCCAATTGATGCCGAGGCTGGAATCATTCCAGAGAATGCCTGCATCATGAGCTGGGCTATAGTAAGAAGTCACCTTGTAGAGGACCTCCGTAGCGTCTTCGAGCGTGCAGAAACCATGTAGAAACCCTGGAGGCACCCACAGCTGGGCTCCTTCAGACGCATCCAGTGTGATCGCGACATGCCGCATATAAGTTGGGGATCCTTCGCGGATGTCGACTGCGATATCGAAAATCGAACCGCGCACCACTCGCACTAATTTGCCCTGGGCAAAAGGAGGTTTTTGGAAATGCAGGCCGCGCAAAGTTCCCTTTTTTGCCGTCACAGACTGATTATCTTGTACGAAGGCGGTATTAGCAATTTCCCGGCGAAATACCAAGTCGCTCCACGTCTCGGAGAAATATCCTCGCGTGTCGGTAAATCGCCTCGGAACAATCAGCTTCACATCTGGGATCTCAAACTCATGAATATCCATTCGCTTTCATTGTTCTAGCCCGATTGGCCAGTTTTCGTCGCCGTCCAGCCTTAAGGCAAGCAATTTATTTTTGAGCAGGCGCCCAGCATTTTTCTCGAGATCAATGCCCGGCTGCAATCTACGTAACTGCTTTGAGGACCGGGACTTCGGCAAATCTTCAGAGCTGAAATGGTAAAATCCGTCAGCGACACGCGATCCTCGGCGGAGCATCTGCGCGGTGGCGCTGCTCCGAGTGGCGTCAGTGCGAGCAGGAGCGATTTCGAGCGTTCATCGCTCTGCGCAACTACGAAATCTTTTGCATCTCATCCGAATGCCTACAAATTCCCGGCCAAATGAAAGTCGGAGGTACGCAAGTGAGCGAAATGGTGGGAAATGGATGGTATGCCCTTGAGGGGAGTGGCTAAGATCATTTCGCGGCCGGGTGTTGACCGGGGCTTCTCGATCATGAAATCACAAAATGTTGAGTCACCGATCTCGTCTGTCTCTTGGCCTCGGATTTCGATCGTCACACCATCTTACAACCAGGGAAAATATATCGAGCGCACGGTACGAAGCGTACTGCTGCAACGTTATCCGAATCTCGAATACATCTTGATGGATGGGGGCTCAACGGACGACACATTGGATCGGATCGCTCCGTACAGAGATCAGTTCTCTTATTTTGTGTCTGAACCGGACGGGGGGCAGGCCGATGCGATCGCGAAAGGGTTTGCTCGGTCTTCGGGAGAAATCATGGCCTACCTAAACAGCGATGATCTCCTGGCTCCGGACGCCCTGCATTTCGCCGCAAACTTCTTTCGAGAAAACCCGAACATCGACTGGATCTATAGTCACAGGTGCTACATCGACGACGATGACCGGGTCCTACGGTATTGGATTCTCCCGCCGCATTGGGATTTTTTAATGCGTCGCTGGGACTATATTCCTCAGGAAACATGTTTCTGGCGACGAAGCCTCTTCGAAAAGACAGGGAATATTGATCGCAGCTATCGATTCGCCATGGATTACGATCTTTTCGTGAGGCTCATGAATAAAGGCCGTGGACGGAGGCTTAATCGTTTCCTGGGTGCTTTTCGTGAGCACGGCACGTCGAAGACGAAACAGCTTCTCGAAACAGTCGGAACCCTTGAGATGCTCCGGGTCCGAAGAAAATTCAGGATTTCTGCAGCAGTAACTGATGGATTTTTCGGACTTCTGCTGGGTAATTGGGTGTTGTATGCGGGACGCTATTTCGCTGCTGCGGCACATTTTTTACCGGGAGGATTCGGTGGCATCGGATACGATTATAACGAAGTGTGGGGCGGCCTGTTGCGTCCCGGTGATTCATCATCAGCGGATCGAGACGGATTTAGGCAGCATGATGACGGATTTTACAGTCCGCTTTGTCCGGTGACTCATGGCGTGGCCGATCGAGTTTTGCATACCGTACAATCTGGTCAAGGCGACGAAATTAAATGGAAGGCCATTCACCTGAACTCCAAATCCCAGGTGGCTATCATCGGGCCAGCAGCGGAGCAGGAGGAGACTGGTTTAAAGAGCGATCTATCGTGGGGTTGTCCAGCGAATGACCAAGTTGCGTTCAATAGCAAGAGAACCCGGGTTCGCCGCTTATTGCGCGGATTGGAAAGGTCAGTCCTGGAAATTGTCTGCCGGTGGCCTCTAGATCTCTGGCGAACTAATGTTAGACGAAATAATCGAAGAAACGACGACATCCTCTGGTTCACTCAGGGCCTGGTTTCGAAAGATGATGAGATCGCGTTTCTTAATGTCGGTTCTTTGGGCGGGGAGTTGCTTAGTGCGTTGGCAGGCCAGACCAAATGGAAACTGTCCGGTCTTGAGCCGGAGTCAGCTGCAGCGGCGGAAGCGCTTCCGCAGAGGTGGCAGATATTCAGAAAAGATTTAAGTCAGGTACGAGAAGTTCCGGGACTGCTCCAAGGCTTTGACCTGATTTTTCTCGAAAATCAGCTTCAGCATTTCGAGGAACCCCGAGCGAGCCTACGGACTTTGGCGATCCTCTTGAAGCTCAGAGGATTATTGATTTTAAGGACACCCAATCTGGATTCGGCTCAGCGAAAATGGTTCGGCCCGGCATGGACCCATTGGAAACCGGAGAAGCATCGATATATTTACAGCAGGAAATCGCTGATAAAACTTCTTGAGCAGACTGGGTTCTCCCTGGTCAAGTTGCATGCAGTCTCAGATCTAGAGTCGACGGATCCCGGCGTCGAACACTTGAATATTTACCCCGCATCGGATGCCAGGTGTGCCGATAATGCTAAAATGCCAGCGCCGATGCATGTTGAAGAGATTGCTCGAGTTAGACATCTGCTTTGGGACAAACTCGGGAAGGGTGATGAAATTCTCGCGATCTTTCGGCGAGTTTCATGAAAAAAGGATGAGCGAGGGCCAAATTGAACAATACAATCGGCCCTCCTGGATTCCGGCGAGAGCGTGGCTGATTTTCAACGCCTGGTTTTCTTCACTCGTTATTTGCGTATCTGCGAGTGCCACACTCCGCGTGCCGATCAACGAGTGGTGGAGCTGGGCTAGCCTATTATTAGGCTGCGCGCTGGCATTCGTATTCGCGATTAAATCAAGAAAGTTCGCACCTAATCGAAACTTGGTCCTTGGAGGTTTGGCGGCAACGCTGATAATTCTCGGCGCGGTAGTCGTCGTGCTCTGGGGCAGTTTGATCAAAGGCGAGTTCGTCAGTGTTTTTCCGGATCCCTGGTCCTATTCGTCCTTCGCTAGCTATCTTCGTGACCCGCTGCTTCCGGCCGGCAATGGATCGCAACTGATCGCAACGTTTGCTTCTGCCTTAATGGGAACGAGATATGCCACCGCTGGGCTTCTCGCACTATTGTCTGGCATAACTGGAACTGATACTTGCCGATCGGCTAGCCTCTTCGCGGTCATGGTGCTCGCCCAAACTGGGTTCGGCACCGTCCTGCTCTCGCGTGCGTTAGGGGCGCGCACGATTGTTTCGTTCTTGGCCGGGGTGTTTGCGGTCACGCTTGGATGGATCCCCGAAATCCTCAAAATCGGTAACTGGGATCAGTTTCTTTTTCTTAGCCTAAGTTCTTTTGTGCTATTCAGGATTCGGCTTTTAACCTTTCCGACCAGTCGAAACTCAGGGGTCTTTGGTTTGGGTCTCTGCATGGCAGCTGCGCTATTTGCTTACCCGGAAGGCACAGCGATTTCCGGTGTCATCTATCTGCCGATGGTGGTTTGGAGACTTATGAGGGGGAAAGCTCTTCTCGGTAAAACCCGCAAACTCGCGCTGGCCTCTGGCGTCACGATTCTTTTCAGCATCGTGTATCTGCCGACTTTCGTCTCATTTCTCAGGCACCAGATTGCGGCAGGCAGCACCGTGCTTCTCGCCAAAGGGGCTCTGGGTGGGTTGCTTTCGGCGAATTGGTTACCGGCCATCTACTGCCTTGGAGCGCAACTCCCGTCGAAAGCTTTATATCCTCTGGCAAAACTGGAGCTCGCGGTCGTGGTACTCTTTCTCGGTCTGACCCTGGTGGCATTGAAGATTTGGTGGAAAAGAAGAGACGGGATTCTTCTGACGTTTCCTTTCTTCCTAGCCGTCGCTCTTTGGCAGGCTTTTCTGGTGCGATACGACTACGGTCTGTACAAGGTATTAACCATGTACTGGCCAGTGATGGTAGCAGCGATCTTCGTCGGAATTTCTCGAATCAGCGGAGCCTTTGGCTTGCTTGCCCGTCCTGTGGCGGTCCTGGCCTTTGGTGGACTGATGATTGCAGCAGTTACGGTCGAAGTGCAAAATTTCCGATATGCACCTTGGCGTAAAGAACGCAAGATTCAGCCTTTCGTGGAACTAAGAAAGTTGAAGGAGATATCCAGAGATACTCCGATCCGCGTTCAGACCGAGAGCTGGTTCAACCAGATGTGGGCGGTGTTCTTTTTACAGGGATACAATATCGAGGTACCGAATCCGCTTCTTTATTTAAAAGCGTCTGCGAACGAACCTGAAAAAGGAACGACGAACCTGAATAAGGCGGTGTTCGTGCTCGTCGACAAAAAGGAGCCGAGAGCCATTTGGCACAACAAAATTTTTTACTTGTTGAACCGTTCCAATCCAGTCGAGCTGCTGGGTGTCGATGCTCCCAATAGTGTTGAAACCGTTGAAGGGGAGGACTTCCTCTGGCTCGACAACCAGTTTGCGGTTTTGACGATTTCGTCCGACGCCGATCGCCGAGCTTTTTTGGTTATTCCGGAATGCTGGCCGGGTAATAGCCGACCGGAGGATAAGAAGCGAACATTGATTCTCGAGACGAGGGATGAAACTCTCGAAATACCAGCAGAAGGAAACCTGAAGATACCGCTTACACTTAGACAAGGAAATAACTTCGTGCGGCTAGCCTGTAAGGAACATGCCACTACGGATAAACTTCCTTCCGGTGATACTAGAACACTCCTACTCGGTTTGAAGGGTTTTGGGGTCAGGGCTGCCGATTAAGTTGCTTATACACGCCCCACTCGATTACTCGGTTCGCTTTCGAGACTTTGCCGCCGCTCTGGAATTTCGACTTGCGATCGATCCAGTCCAAAAGCCTGGTCGACGATAAAGCGTGGACGCTCTCTAACCTCTTCGTAGATCCTGCCGATGTACTCCCCTAAGATCCCAATGCTGACCAGTTGAATACCGCCGAGAAACAAGACCAGGACCACGATGGTAGGATTGCCCAAAGGGAAAGGATAGCCGAAGAGTTTTAATAAAGCGTATAGCATCCCAATTAGAAATGCGCTGAACGCGATGATAAACCCGACTTGGGTGCTTAAACCAAGTGCACGGTTCGAGAAACAAAAGAGGCCGTTAAATCCAATACGGAGTGAACCCAGGAAACGGTTATAGTTTCCTTTGCCAGAAAAGCGGGGTGGCCGATCAAAAAGCACAGATGTCTGCCTGAAGCCAACGAGGGCAACCATGCCTCTCAGAAATCCGTGACATTCCTTCAGTCGGTTGATCTCGTCCACTACACGCCGGCTCAGCAGCCGGAAGTCACCCGTATTCGGCGGAATTTCGACCTCCGCAATCTGGTTGATCAGTTTGTACCCGATTATGGACACCACTTTTTTGATCCAGGTTTCTCCGTCGCGTGTGCGCCTCTGTGCATAAACGACGTCAAATCCATCCTGCCATTTTTGGACCATTTGATGGATCAACTCCGGTGGATCCTGCAAATCGACATCCATGACGATCGCAACATCGCCGGTCGAATACTGAAGTCCCGCTAGCGTCGCCATGGGCTGGCCAAATCGGCGCGAGAACCTCAGCAGTTTGACCCGGGAATCCTTTTGTCTTGCTTGGAGAATTAAGTCCTCTGTGTGATCCGGAGAGGGGTCGAGACAGAAGACGATTTCATATGCTGAAGTAATCGAACCAAGAATTCCTGAGATTCGATTTAGAAATTCCGGAACGTTCCCCTCCTCCTTATAAACGGGGACAATAACCGAGAGAGAGAAATCGGCTTTCTTCGGGAGACTCCCGAGAGCGCTGTCGCTTAGGCCCTGATTCCTCGGTTCCGGTGCAATTCGGTCTGCTGCCATGCGCATTATCGTTGCACGCTTATTTTCGAGGAGCAACGCATATCCCTGCAAGGCGGTGTAAGCAAAGCGTCCTCGCTTTGCGCCTTTCCGACGGCGAAGCGGGGACACTTCGCTTACGAGGCCTTCTGCAGCCTGAGAACCGCGCGAATGCCGAAAGGAAAGTTCACCACAGATCCCGCAATTCGCTCCAGTTCAAACGCGGCTGATAGTACTTGCGCGCGAGTCGTCGTCCCGATCTGTTGAGCCACGATCACTTTCTTTTGATCGTAGGATAGACTCTTTCCAGTTTTCTGGTTGCGGCGCTTGATGAATTTGAATAGCGGATAAATGAAGAAACCCAGATGAGTTGCTTTCAGAATAGCAAAGCCTGCATCTCGCACCTTGGTCTTAAGTTCGTGTAATCGGTATCGCCGGAAATGCATGAGCACCTCGTCGTACAGGTCAAAACTGGAGGGGTCCGCAGGGACCTCGATATGGGCGAGTCCGCCCGGCTTAAGAATCCGCTGGATCTCTTTCAAGGCTTTGAAATCATCGTCGATGTGCTCTAGCACGTTGAGAGCCGTCACTCCGTCTAGACAGTCATCGGCGAGCGGGCAATTTCGTAAATCAAACTGCAGAAAAGGAGTGCTCCGCACCCGGCGAGCAGCGCTCAACACTATTTCTGGAAGGTAATCTGCGCCAATGACGGCAGCTGTTGGCAATTTTTTAAGAAGATCCTCGACAAGAAAACCGCTAGAGCAGCCTACGTCCAGGATGATCGGATTGGGGCGTGTTCGGAGCAGTTTCATCGATGCGACGGCCATCGTACGTGAAGCGATATCTATCGGATGCGACGAGTTGGCTTCTTTCTCGTGAAGCGCAGTCAATTCCGGGCTCCATGCACTTTCCCCCTGACTATACGTCAAAACTTCGAGCTGTTCCGAGTCGACGAGAAAGCGCCCACCTTCCCAGGTCGGGATCAGTTTGCTCTCGCCCATTGCCGGCCAAGGGAAGTCATTGAGTTTCATAGAACTGAAGTGTCTCTCCGCCGGGCGATAAAAATTGAAAGGGCATAGTTTGAGCAAAATTGGGAGGGTGGGTTGCCTTCTGTATTTCTTGCGCGGCTGATTCGGTGATAAATCTCAACCGGTCTTGGTTGGGTTGTACAAGTCGTTTTTTGGCAAAGAATTGGGCGCTTTTACGCTTCGCGGCACTGGTTTGGCCGGCTTCCTGTTTTTTTCATGCCGATGTTCACTGATCGCCTAGGTAAAGACAAATTGCCAGGTCGGAAGGTCCCGCCAGATCTGCCAGCGGAATGCGAAGAACGCCTTAATTTGGATGGCGTCAGAGGTGAGGAGTATTTTTTCCACTTTCGATCTAGTTCGCGTGTTGTAACCTCTGCGCGGGTCTGAACGCCCGACTGCCAAAAACAATTACGATGGACAGAATATTTGTCACTGGAGCAGCAGGATTCATTGGTAGTAATCTGGTCGACCATCTCTTAGCCTCCGGTCGCGAAGTCGTTGGTTGGGACAATTTTTCCACTGGGCAAAACCGTTTTGTGGAGGCTTCTTCCGCACGTTACCAACTGATCGAAGGAGATAATCTGGATTTGACAGCTTTAACCAAAGCAATGGCCGGATGCGACACTGTGTTTCATCTGGCCGCGAATGCGGACGTGAGATTTGGATTGGAGCATCCGTCCAAGGATTTGCAGCAGAATACGATTGCGACCTTTAATGTGCTGGAAGCGATGAGAGCAAACAGCATTGCCAGGATCGCGTTTTCGTCCACAGGTTCGGTTTATGGGGAGGCTACCGTTTTTCCCACGCCGGAGGATGCACCGTTTCCGGTGCAGACATCCCTCTATGCCGCGTCGAAGGTAGCGGGCGAAGCGATGATTCAAGCGTACTGCGAAGGGTTCGGGTTTGAAGGATATATTTTTCGGTTCGTTTCTATTCTGGGGGAGCGTTACACGCATGGGCATGTCTTCGATTTTTATAATCAGCTCATGGATCACCCCAACCGGTTAAAAGTGCTGGGCGACGGTCGCCAACGAAAGTCCTATCTTTATGTGAAGGACTGCCTCAATGCGATGCTGAGGGTGATGAGCCTTGAGACCGCGACAAAAGCAAAGCACCGTTGTGAGGTCTACAATCTGGGCGCCGACGAGTTCTGCGCGGTGCGAGATTCGATCTCATGGATTTGCGGGCACCTGGGACTGGATCCGGAGCTCGAATTTACCGGCGGCGAGAGAGGGTGGGTCGGGGATAATCCATTTATCTTTCTCGAAACCGGAAAAGTCCGGGCGACCGGTTGGCAGAACGAGCTGACTATCCGAGAAGCAGTCTTGAGAACGTTAGACTGGTTGCGCGGAAATAGTTGGGTGTTTGAGAAACGCGCATGAAAGTGGTTGTCCTTGGCCTCTGGCATCTCGGCTGTGTGACAGCCGCCTGTTGCGCAAAGTTCGTCAACGTCGTCGGCTTGGATTTCGATCAACAAACAGTCGTCCAATTAAAGGAGGGAAAACCGCCTATTTTTGAACCTGGGTTGACTGATCTGATCCAGGAGGGCTTGACCTCACGTCGATTGGCGTTTGAGTCCGATCCAGTGATTGGGTTAGACGGCGCGGATCTGTTGTGGGTAACCTATGACACCCCCGTTGACGATGAGGACAAGCCAGACGTGAGCCCGGTTTTGGAAGGAATTGACCGCTGCGTACGGTTATTGTCTGACAACGCGATGGTGCTGATCTCGTCCCAAGTCCCGGTCGGCACCTGCTACTTGCTCGAGCGGAGGTATCCAGGTCAACAGTTCGCTTACAGCCCTGAGAATCTGCGTCTCGGTAAGGCGATCGAGATTTTCCTTCACCCGGATCGCATCGTCCTTGGAACCCGGCGAGACGTTGATTTTGCACGATTATCGGAGTTGTTAAATAATTTTTCGACCAACATTCTCCACGTGCGTACTGAGTCGGCTGAGATGATCAAGCATGCGATCAACGCTTTTCTCGCGTTATCGATCACCTTCATGAACGAGATTGCCCGGGTTTGCGAACAACTAGGCGCAGACGCTCGGGAGGTGGAACGCGGTTTGAAATCGGAGGCGCGCATCGGGCTCAAGGCCTATTTGTCCCCGGGTGGACCATTCGCTGGCGGAACCCTGGCAAGAGACGTGATGACGTTGGATCACTTAGCGAATCAGATCGGCGAGAATCTGATTTTGATTCCAGCGATCAAGGTCAGCAACGACCAACACAAAAAGTGGGCAACTGAGAAATTAAGCGAAGAGCTGGGACCACTTGCTGGCAAACGGGTCGCGGTTCTGGGGCTTACCTACAAGCCAAACACCGATACCCTTCGACGGAGTCTCGCGATAGAGCTCTGTCGGAGTCTTATCAAGCAGGGGGTCACCATAACCGCCTTTGATCCGGTGGTCGCCGCGATGCCGGCGGATCTGCGCGGAATATCAATAACGAGGAGCGTTTCTGAAGCGATTAAAGGCGTCGATGCAATGGTTGTCGCCACCGAATGGCCGCAGCTGTTGGACACCAATTGGCACGACGCCGTGACTTTGATGAATCGGCCGATTATCGTGGATGCAAACGGATTTCTCCGATCCAGCTTATCCGAATTGAGCGGAGTGAAATACCGGTCGGTTGGCACCCCCAAGACTCTATGAAATTGAAGAACAAGGTCTCGCTGATCACCGGAGCGAGCCAAGGTTTGGGCAAAGCCATCGCGCACGCTTTTGTCAAAGAAGGTGCTCATGTGGCGATCTGTGCCAGGGACAGCAATCTGATCGAATCCGTTGCCGATGAGCTTCGCGCTCATTCAGTCATTGACCAGAAGGTCTTTGCTGCTACCTGCGATGTTTCTTCCTTCGACCAGGTGGAACGTTTGTTTTCGGACCTATCCGATTGGCTGGGATCGGTCGAGATCCTGGTGAATAACGCCGGAGTGTACGGACCAAAAGGCGGTAGCGAGAACGTTCCCTTTGAGGAATGGGCCCGGGCTATCGAGATTAATCTCTACGGCACTTTTCTTCCGTGCCAATTCGCTATCCGGCACATGAAAGGTGTCGGCCGGGGGAAGGTCATCAATCTTTCTGGCGGCGGGGCGACCGCGCCGCTTCCGAGAATCAGTGCCTACGCGGCGTCGAAAGCGGCGGTGGTTAGATTGACCGAGACTTTGGCTGAAGAACTGCGCGAATTCTTTATTGACGTCAACGCGATCGCACCGGGACCTTTGAACACCAGATTGCTGGAAGAGGTATTAAGTGCGGGCTCGGATGCTGTCGGGAAGGCATTCTACGAGAAATCCTTAAAACAGCTTGATTCCGGTGGCGTACCGCTGGAGAAGGCGGCGAGTTTGTGTGTCTACCTCGCATCGGAGTTCAGTGACGGAATTACAGGAAAACTAATCAGCGCACAATGGGATCCCTGGGATAAGTTGCATGAGTTTCGGGATCAACTTGGCAAGAGTGACATCTACACGCTTCGGCGGATCGTACCGGAAGATCGGGGTTTAAAGTGGTGAATAAGTCAGGCGTCCGAAGCAAAAGTTGGTCAGTGGAGGAATGGGTGTATCGTAGCCGAAATCTTTGGGTTACGAGCTTTGGTTTGCCCATGATTTTTAGGCTTTGACGTTTAAACTTTGAAAGGACGGGGAGGGTAAGGCGGGACGCCTTACTTACGTGTAGGCAAGCCGTCCCGGCTTGCTCGATCCCCGGGAGGGTAAGGCTGGACGTCTTACTTATTACGTCGCGTGCGATCTGCGGAAGACAAAGAACTGCATGAGAACGAACGCGATCAACGTCGCTGGAGGAACTGCGAAGAGCTTGGCGATCAAAATATTGTGGGTGAACGTGGACAGGCAGAGCTGTACGGTCGCGATCGTGGTCATCCAACTGGACAGGACGACCGTGAGATATTGCATGAGTTGCCGGGCGTAGTCATTTCGTTGGCACCGGAAGACCCAGAATTTGTTCAGCAAAAAGTGGCAAGTAACGCCGACAAAATACGCGATTGAAACTGCGACGAGCGGTCTGAGGAAGTGACTCAGCAACCAAACAGTGCTGAAGTCCACCAGGGCGACAGTCCCTCCAACCACACAAAATCGAAAAAGGCGGCGAATTCTTTCTTGAGTCAACACAGCGTTATTTCTGAAAAGTCGGTATGAAGTACCAGCGAAAACTGGGTTTTGCAATCATTGGATGCGGTCTGATCGGGAACAAGCGTGCAGGTTCGCTACCGCAAGGAGCTTTGAAGCTGGCCTGTGATCTCGATTCTGCTAAGGCTTCTGCCTTGGTGGCAAAATACGGTGGTCAAGTCGCTACCAAAACTTCTGAGGTGTTTCGGCATGCAGAAGTGGATGTCGTCCTCGTTTCGGCTGCGAATGCCGCTTTGGCGCCGTTGACGAGGTTGGCAGTCGAAAATGGCAAGCACGTGTTGGTGGAAAAGCCTGGAGCGGTGAATTCGAAGCAATTGAGCGAAATAGAGTCCGCGATGGCAGGCTCGAGAGCGATGGTCCGGATCGGGTACAACCACCGTTTCCATCCGGCCTTTCGAAAAGCGTACGAGCTGGTTCGAGAAGCAGACCTTGGTGATTTGATGTTCATCCGCGCCCGTTATGGCCATGGCGGGCGTGTTGGCTATGAGCGGGAATGGCGCGCCGATCCTAGGTTGAGCGGTGGCGGGGAGTTGATTGATCAGGGCGTGCATCTGATCGATCTGGCGGCTTCCTTTATGGGCGAGTTTTCGACGATCGACGGGCATGCAACGACCTACTTTTGGGACATGCCGGTGGATGACAATGCATTTCTCAGTCTCCGGACCCCAGCCGGGCAAACGGCGTGGCTGCAGGTGAGTTGCACCGAATGGAAGAACCAGTTTTCCTTCGAGATTTATTTTAAGCGCGCCAAGCTTCATATCGAAGGCCTGGGAGGCAGCTATGGATTGGAGAGACTTTCCTACTATAGGATGCTTCCGGAAATGGGGCCGCCGGATACGGTCATTTATGAATTTCCCCGGAGCGACACCTCTTGGGCGCTGGAACTCGATGAATTCTTGGAAGACATCCGGTGTCATCGCGTTCCGACCCCGGGTCTACGCGAAGGAAGGCAGGTCCTCGAGATTGTGGAGCGAATTTACGAGAAGAGTGGATACAGGTTTTAGCGTTCACCGTTCACCGTTCGCCGTTTGCCGTTCACCGTTCGCGGTTCGCCGTTCGCCGTTTGCCGTTCGCCGTTGATGGTGTGCATTGCCCAGACGGAAGATCCAGACGAAAATAGAACTCCTAAATGCACCGTATTTTTCCAGAATGAACGAAATCAAGAATGCCCGTGAGAGAAAGCTACGCGGAAAATGCCGAACGACGAACGGTGAACGGAGAACGGCGAACGCTCAACGCCCATGATCATCACTCGCTCCCCTTTACGAATCTCCTTGGGTGGTGGTGGTACAGATTTGCCCTCCTATTACGAAGAGCATTCCGGTTTTCTGATCGCTGCGGCCATTGACAAGTACGTCTACATCACACTCCACCGGACTTTCGTCCAGGAACTGATTGTGAAGTATTCCAAGCTCGAACGAGTCAAGAGCGTTGAGGATGTTGAGCATCCGATCATCCGGGAAGCTCTGAAAATGGTCGAGGTTGATGCGCCCTATCTTGAGATCAGCTCGCTGGCGGACATACCGGCTGGGACGGGTCTTGGCTCTTCCGGGAGTTTCACCACCGCTCTCTTGAAGGCGCTGCACGCGTGGAAAATGAACCTGGTCCATCCGGCTCAACTGGCGGAGCAAGCGTGCGATATTGAAATCAATCGGCTGGGAGAACCGATTGGAAAACAAGATCAATACATCGCCGCGTATGGAGGGATCACTTGCTTCAAATTTATGCCGGACGGCCGGGTGGAGGCTTGGCCGTTGAAGATTTCGGAGGAGACTCTCTACAATCTGGAAGACAATCTGCTGTTGTTTTTCACGGGGTATTCGAGAACGGCTGCTTCGATATTGAAGGAACAGAAAACCAAAACATTGGCTGCGGAGAAGTCGATGGTCGACAACTTGCATTTCGTGAAAGATCTCGGGAGGCAAAGTCAACGAGCCTTGGAATCTGGGGACCTGAAAGAATTTGGGCGTTTGATGGACGTTCACTGGCAGCGAAAGAAAGAACGCTCCGGCAACATGTCGAATGCGCACATCAACGAGTGGTACGATTGCGCAGTGGCAAACGGAGCGCTAGGCGGCAAGCTGATCGGGGCGGGAGGCGGCGGGTTTTTGATGTTCTACGCCGAGGATAAGCCGAAACTCAGGCACGCGATGAGGGAGAAGGGTCTGACGGAGGTACGTTTTCGTTTCGATTTCGAAGGAACGAAGGTTGTTATTCAGAACTGACATAAGCGGACCGTCCCGGTTTGCCCTTTTCATGGGGACCGCCTGAGTTTGTTTTGTGCACCGAAAGGAAACGGCAAAGCGAGGACGCTTCGCACTCTTGAACCCAATGCCCATGTCTCTCCCGGTTGTGATTCTGGCTGGCGGTCTGGCAACTCGTCTGCGCCCCATCACCGAAAAGATCCCAAAAGCGCTAGTGGATGTCGCGGGCCGGCCTTTTCTCGAGCACCAAATTGAATTGCTAAAGGGGAATGCCGTGACTGACATTACCCTTTGCGTCGGTTACCTCGGAGAGATGATTAAGCAGCGCTACGGTGACGGAGAGTCGCTCGGGGTTCGAATCAGGTACTCTTTTGACGGTCCGAAACTGCTGGGAACCGGTGGAGCGATAAAAAAGGCGTCCGCGCATCTGCCTGATGCTTTCTTTGTGCTTTACGGCGACTCGTATCTTCCGGTGGATTATCTGGCCGCTCAGGCAACGTTCCAGAAAGCCGGCAAACCGGCTCTGATGACCGTTTATGCAAATGCCGATGCCTGGGATACGAGCAATGTTTGGTTCGAGGACGGAAAAATCCGGCTTTACAGCAAGAGAGAAAAGTTGCCGGAAATGCGCTACATCGATTACGGGCTGATGATTTGCGCAAAGCAGATCTTTGATAGTTCTCCGCGCGACGTTGCATTTGATCTGGCTGACACTCTCGAGAACCTTTCCCGCACGGGACAACTTGCCGGACTTGAGGTGGACCAACGCTTTTACGAGATCGGTTCGCATGCGGGCTTGGCAGAGCTCGATCGATTGTTGTCGAAGTAAGTAAAGCCTCCGGCTTTACCTGGCAAGGCGGGACGCCTTGCTTACTTAAAGCGGGACGCTGCTTGCTTTGGAGGTAAGGCGAGACGCCTTACTTACTTGGGAGGAGGCCACGAATGGAGCGACTTTTTGAGTAAGCAAGGCGTCCCGCCTTGCCTGGCAAAGCGGGGACGCTTTGCTCACCGCGTTTTGCGTTACCGTTTCGGATTGTTCCTGATGTATGTCTGAAATTTTACGAGATGTTCTGCGCTCCGGACGATGTGATCGAAGCTCTCAGGCTGCCAGATGCGTCCGGACGAAACAAGAATCCGATTGAACTTATGCGCGGTGAACGATTTCCAGGATTGAAGAATGTTGGTCAATTGATGTTCGCCGATGGGTGCGACAATCGCGTGCACGTGATTTGGCATCACCACAAACTCGCCGAGTTCGTAGCGGACTCCGTCGAATTGCATCAGACTGGTTTCCATGATCGACTTGCAATCCGGCCACGCCAGAATGCATCGGCCGTACCCGGCATCGAGCCACCGATTGATCGTTTCGACGAAGCGTCGATGAAATTCTTCTTGCTGGTGACAATTGTGGGGCTCCGGGTTTAGTTTAATCCAGAGCTCTTTCTCACGCCGCAGCCATTCTAGTTTGCTCTGAGGCAAAGAGTCCGCGAGGCGGAATGTAACAAAATAAATTGTTCCTTCCTGCCGCCAATGCGGGAGTTTCCCACGATGAATAACGACTGATGACCCTGGGTCGAAAAAGTTCATATCGTAACATATATTAATATTGTATTTTTTGGCAAAGCGTTTCGCTTTGTCGCGGGGTTGGTTGCCAAGGGAGGCAAGGCGGGACGCCTTGCTTACTTGTAAGTAAGGCGTCCCGCCTTACCCCTCTGAGGGGATCGAGCGAGCCGGGACGGCTTGCCTACACGTAAGCAAGGCGTCCCGCCTTGCCCAGTTCACCAACCGTCCTGGTTTGCACCGTTTTCGAGAAGCAAAGCGGGGACGCTTTGCTTACTCGGGGTAAGGCGGGGACGCCTTACTTACCTGGTTGCAAAGGAGGGACGCAAAGTCTTAACTGGCACTGATACCCATCCTATGCCCTCCTACACCTCCCAATACCTGGCTGAAACAGCAGAGATTGTGCGAAAAATTGATCCTGAAACCCTCGAAAAGATGGTCGATTTACTGGCTGACGTCCGGAACCGCGGTGGACGTTTGTTCTTCCTCGGGGTCGGCGGCAGCGCAGCAAATGCGTCTCATGCGGTGAACGATTTTCGAAAAATTGCTGGGTTTGAGAGCTACGCACCAACCGACAACGTTTCGGAGTTGACCGCGAGGACGAACGACGAAGGATGGGCATCGGTATTCGTCGAATGGCTAAAAGGGAGCCGCCTGCAATCGAAAGATGCGCTGATGATTTTTTCTGTCGGCGGAGGGAACCTCGAGAAGAACGTCAGTCCGAACCTGGTGGCAGCGCTGCAATACGCAAAAGAGATTGGTGCTTCCGTTCTGGGAATTGTTGGAAGAGATGGCGGATACACGGGCCAAGTGGCCGATGCCTGCTGCATCGTGCCTACCGTAAATTCCGAAAACGTCACTCCACACTCGGAGGCCTTCCAGGCGGTCCTGTGGCATCTTCTGGTTTCCCATCCCAAACTCAAGGTCCAGCAAACGAAGTGGGAGAGTACCCGGTAGAGTTCCCAACTAAAAGCCAGAATCAGGTTAATACTCGTCCGACGGGCGCGCTTCGAGATGATTTTCGCAACCTACTGGTTTTTCGCGTTCGCCGCTTTGTTTTTGCCAGTTTATTGGCTTCTCCGTCATAGGTCGGCCAGATTGATTTGGCTTCTCTTTGGATGTGCTACTTTTCACGCCCATTATGCTGAGCCGGCGGGGGTGCTCCCGATTATTGTGATTGGGGTCATCACTTATTTTGTCGGGCTCAGCCGGAACCGAACAGTTTGTTTGTTTGCCATTGTGTTATGCGTCGGAGCGCTCTGTTTTTACAAATACTCCATTTTTTTTCTTAATAACGTTTTTGGCCAGGTTAATCCTGCGGCCGCCAAAATAGGGTCTGAATGGGCGAAAGGTGTCCTTCCGCAGGCTCCCCCGCTGGGCATCAGTTTCTTTGCCTTTGAATTCGTCCACTATCTATATGATGTCCGCGAAGGTACGCTCCCATTGCGGAATTTTCTTCACTTTACGGCCTTTTCGATTTATTTCCCGTCCTTGGTCGCGGGACCGATCAAACGGTACGAGCAGTTTATACCTTCGTTGAAGGATGGATTGCGGAGTGTGAACGCCCAGGATGTCGTAATCGGGATCATTCAAGTCGCTTTTGGTTATCTAAAAAAGGTCGTTGCCGATAACCTCACGCTTTATCTGGATGTGTATCAGGATCGATTTGCCGATCTTCATTTGAACCAACGTTGGTTTCTATTTTCGGCGATTGCGTTCCGCATTCTCTTCGATTTTAGCGGTTACAGCGACATCGCTATCGGGCTGGCAAGGATGATGGGTGTTCGCCTGCCACCGAACTTTAATTGGCCGTACATCGCAACCAGTATCCAGACGTTCTGGCAACGCTGGCACATGTCGCTGAGTTCGTGGATCAGGGATTATGTCTATATTCCATTGGGAGGCAGCCGACACGGCCAGATACGTCGTATTCTCAATGGGCTGATCGCGTTCGGGTTATGCGGCCTCTGGCATGGAGCGGCCTGGAACTTTGTCATCTGGGGGTTGTACCACGGGGTCGGGCTAGCGGTGTGCGCGTCCTACCGGCACTTGCCGTGGACCGGCAGGACGCTCGAACACGCGGTGTCAAAACTTAAGCCTATCAATTGGATTGTTACACAAACTTTTGTCTGATTCGGTTGGCTTTTGTTCTTCTATCCCGTCGACAAAGCGATAAAAATGGCGTGTCTGCTGTTCGCGATATGAGCCGCGATTCACCCATCCCGTTGCTGGAAAAGCTCGCCTCGCGGTTGAGTCCGGTCTCCGTGTTGGTCGGGATTGCCGCGGGATTCGCCTTGATGATGCTCGCCGGGCGTTGGGCAGGAAAACAGAATCTCTTTGGTAATTATCAGCGAAATTATCCACTGATTTCGCCAGAGGGATATTTTTACCCGTCTCTGGATAATCTTACGGAACTTGTGAGCCATGTGGAGCCGAAAGGAAAAATTCTGGTCCTGGTCGGGGGCAATTCAGTCCTGTTAGGCGTTGGACAAAAGAAGGAACAATTGTGGACCAAAGAGCTGCAAAGCCTTTTAGGTCCGGATTTCGCAGTAGTCAATCTGGCCTTTCGCGGCGCCTACATGACGGACATGGGAGCTCTGGTGGCACAGATTCTGTCGAAGAAGTACAACCGGCTCATCTATGTCGCGAACGAACAGGCACCTATGCAGATGGAACCTTCCACGGGCAGCAAAACCTATGAATACTTGCGATGGCAGGCCGAGGCGAGTGGGAAATTGCTCAAAGACACGCCCGGCTTGGAGGAGGTCAAAAAACCCGTCACCAACCTCGGCTCTGAAATGTTGAGCGAGGCGGCTTTGCGCGGATACTTTGATTATTGGTCTCACGGATCGGATCTCTGGAACTACATAGGCTACAACCACTTGTTCACGGTCTTCAATTTTCTCAAGTATCCTCCCGAGCGTTTCTTCGAGCCCAGAAGAAACTCCGAAGACCAAGAGCCGGACATACCGCCGATCCCGGAGCGATTCACATTCCGGGAGCAAAGCATGAAGATACTTCGATCGATACTTCAATTTTCCGTTGAAAAAGATGCTAATGGAGAGTTCAGGATCAAGCCCGCGGTTTCTGACGCGTTCGTTCGGGATGCCAAGGTGGCATTTCCTGATTGGTTCAAGTCGAAAACGATGATTCTTCTTGCTTACGACGCCCCGTATTTTGCTAATCAGCTTTCAAAAGACGAACATGCCGCCTATGAATTTGCTTTCACGCAGGGAAAATCCTGGCTGCAAAAATCTGGATATCATTCTGTTGTTATTGGGCCCGATTTGAACGACGAGGACTTTGCTGACCGGGACCACTTAACAGCTTCCGGAGGCCAAAAGATGGCGCGCGACGTCGCACCCGAGATCCGAGCGATGGCGGTTCAGTTGCGCTATCTTCCAGTGACCTCAGCGGCTGGGAACCCTTAGAGGGGAGTTTATGTTTCGAAACTTATTCTGGAGATTGGTTTCAGTGTTTCTCGGAATCTTGATAGGTATTTTTTTCCACTATTTGATCTACCGCTTCACCCTTCCTACGAAGCCCTTTGTGTATGTGGCATTTTAGATGCCGCGGCAAACCGGCCAAAAAGATACAATTTGTTAGGGAGTCATTCCGAGCGGTTGAAGCTGTGGAGCAATTTTATATATGTTGGGTTTTGTTCTTCTATCCTTCATCCGGCTTAACAACCAATTCACCGATTTAGCGATCGATTCGGAGGCCTTGCCTGCGGTTTCTGGCCTCGGAGAAGAGCTTCCGATGAAGGGCTTGAAGAAAGCGGAGCTAGTTGTTCCCTTAATACTAGGCGGGCTGATCTTCCTGGCGCGGAGAACTTGGTGGCGGAAGACGCTTCCTTTGCTACCTTCTGTTAAAACTCTTCTCTCCGTTTTCTTCTGGACCGTCTATCTTTGGTTCGACCAACTGTGATTCCTGAACGCCAAACGCCGCCTCTAGACCGCCGCGCGATTTTCCTCGACCGTGACGGCGTCATCAACCGCCCGCTGATTCGCGCCGGGAAGCCGTACCCGCCAGAGACCTTGGATGAATTCGAGATTTTACCAGGCGTAAGGAAGGCGTGCCACCTTCTCAAGAGCCTCGGATTCCTACTCGTCGTAGCGACAAATCAGCCGGATGTTGGGCGCGGGACCCTCACCCGTGAGGCTGTGGAGACGATTCACACTTGGCTTTTGCAAAAGCTGCCCATCGATCGAGTAATGACTTGCTTCCACGGCGGTGCGGACTACGGAGATCCCTGCGAATGCCGGAAGCCGTTGCCTGGGATGCTGTTCCAGGCAGCCGAAGAACTCAAAATCAACCTGGCCAAGAGTTTTATGGTCGGAGACCGCTGGCGGGATGTCGACTGTGGTCTCAATGCGGGATGCAAAACGATATTCATTGATTGGGGTTACAACGAGCCGTTGAAGCGGGAGCCGCACTTCCGTGCGCATGATCTCTTAGCTGCGGCGCAGTTGATCGGGCAATTAGAAACAGGGACCCAGGCAAGGGATTGAAAAACGAACGTGAAACAGCGGGGATTGTGCAAAAATTGATCCTGTAACCCTCGAAAAGATGGTCGATTTACTGGCGGACTTTCGGAACCGCGGTGGACGTTTGTTCTTCCTCGGGGTCGGAAGCAGCGCAGCAAACGCGTCGATGCAGTGAATGATTTTCGAAGAATTGCCGGGATTGAGAGCTACGCCACTACCGACAACGTATCGGAGTTGACAGCCCCCGAGCGGCGGGAGTGACGACGAATCCAACATCTCAGGGAGTGAATCCCCTGGGTTGAAGCTGCCATATGGGGCTAATCGGGGTTGAACCGATATAGCCTGAGCAGCTGGATCCGCTCACCTTCCAGGCTCCTAGATTACCGGTTGAGGATTGACGCCAAATGATCTCCGCGTTGCCGGCACCATCAAGGCTTTCCGCTCCGACCGGAATCCAGTTGCCGGTAACCTGAGCCAAAGAAACGGCTCCGGGCTGCTGAGTACCATTCGATAGCCAGTATCCGACCACGTTGCTCGCAGTATGAAACAAGAGCAGGTCCGTCCTGCCGTCTCCGGAGAAGTCTCCAAAACCGTTGAACACCGCGTCGCTCCCAGGATTGCCAAACGGCGTGATGGAAGCCAAAGCAAAGGCGTTCATAAACCAGACAGCGACATCGCCGCTGCTGGCGTTTCGCCAGATCAGCGCCGGAGTTGTGCCCGGACCATTCAGGCGTGCAGCGCCCAGCGGCAGCCAACTCGTGCCGGCTCCAACGGCGTAGTCGGTTTGTAAAACGAATTTTAATGATCCGGTATTTCTCCAGAGATAGACGGCTCCCGCGGAACGGTTAAAGCTCACCAAGTCAGCAAGCCCATCGCCATCGAAGTCAGCCACGCAGCAAATCTGGCCTGCATAAGAGGGGAGCGTAAACGCTTGTGTTCCGGAGACTTGAGTACCGTTCATGAACCAAACGCCGTACTGGCTGGTATGGGCTAACTGCCAGAGAATATCGGATTTTCTGTCCCCATTGAAATCGCCGGTATTGATAATCACCCAGGAAAAGGGTGCCGAACCAATGGCCGCGGCTACTTTCGTTGCGGACCCGTTC
>Ga0206947_1072_pt1 | contig 32129 bp, 30 predicted proteins | sample Alteio_BWOrgHeat_3_FD_153239 | JGI IMG/M metagenome (GOLD analysis project Ga0206947, IMG submission 153239) | Enriched cells from forest soil in Barre Woods Harvard Forest LTER site, Petersham, Massachusetts, United States -... | ecosystem: Environmental > Terrestrial > Soil > Temperate forest > O...
GCGTGTCCGACTCACAATCCGGCTGGTTGATGCCCGAACAGACGAGACCCTCTGGTCCGACACATATGATCGGAGTTTGACAGACATCTTTGCTATCCAGAGCGATGTCGCCCAAAAAGTTGCCGTTAAACTAACCGCGCAATTATCACCGAAGGAACGGAGGGAGATCCGAGACAAGCCTACTAAAGATATAGAAGCCTACGACCTCTACCTCCGAGCCAAGGAGATGATCTTGGACGTTCAGTTTGAAACGGGAGACGAGCGTGAGCGTCTCCTAAGCGCGATTAGGCTGCTCGAGGAAGCTACGAAAAAGGATTCTCGATTTGCACTCGCGTTCTGCCAAATCGCCAAAGCTAACGACGCTCTCTATTGGAGCAAAATTGATCAGACGCCGCAGAGGCGTGCACTGGCTGATCTGGCCGAGAACGAAGCCCTGAGTTTGCGACCAGATCTTGCTGAAGTTCGTGTCAGGGCGGCATGGCATCACTTCGTGTATCGGGAAGACGAAAGAGCTGTCGCGGAGCTAGCTGCCGTCCGGCGGAGTCCAGCCAATGGCGCTGAAGCGCTTTTACTCAGGGCCTTTATTGGTCGCAGACAAGGTCGCTGGGAAGAGGCCATAAGTGGGATGCGCAAGGCTCTTAACTTGGATCCGAGGCATCAGGTAATTCTGGGAGCTTTCGCTGATACCTATTACTGGATGCGTTATTATCGAGAGGTCGAGCAAATCTTTGAGCGCCTAATCGAACTCGCGCCCGACAAACCTTCGCTAAAGGCATACAGGGCTTCCGTAGCGTTTGAGGAAAAGGCAGACCTAGAGAGCTATCGAGCTGTTATGGAGCAGCTTCCCTCTTCAGCGAGAAATACCTTGTGGATTACTTCGCTGCGTTGCCAAAACGCGATGCTTGCCCGCGATTGGAAGAACGCGAAAGAGATCCTGAGCGATAGTCCGTATAACGAACTTTACTTTGGTTTTTCTCCTTATTCTTGGGCGAACTCGCTGGTTCCCCGCGATTGTCACGGGGTCTGGCTCGCTGCGCTTCAGGCAGGGGGCATCCGATAGCGGGAGGGAAGCTCGTGTCGGCGCGTGACCAGCTGAGGCAAAAAGCCGAGGTCCAAACTGACGATCCAAGCCTAATGAGCGTGCTGGGCTTAATAGATGCGGCATTGGCTCGCAAAAAGGAGGCAATCCAGGAGGCAAGACGCGCGGTCGAAATGCTACCGATCTCTAAGGACGCAGTGGAAGGCCCTCCTCTCGTATCTAAACTGGCTCTAGTTTATGCATGGACAAATGAGCCCGACCTAGCTTTCCAAGAATTGGCTATCTCCGTTGAGAGTCCTGGCGGAGTACATTACGGAGAACTTAAGCTGGATCCCGCTTGGGATCCGCTTCGCGAAGATCGACGCTTTGCTAAACTATTGGCCAAGTTAGCGCCGGAGAAGTCAGAGAAAGCGGTGGACGCGAGCATGCAGAACTCAAGCGCTTCGTAGGGGCAGCCGATCGCGACGCAAGTTACCGCCGGTTTGGCCGCGGTGCACCAGCAGAAGCTCGTCCATCGCGACATCAAACTGCTTCAATCGCATTTTCGCTTCCGTATGTTGGCCGATTGCGGTTTAGATTGAGTCATTGGTTATCGTTTATGCGGCGTAATTCCACCCCCCGGGAATCGGGCGGCCGTAGAGCGACCACGTGGAGTTGATCGCCCGGTAAATGGATAGGGAAGAGCGACGAGGGCGGCCAGTGTTGGTCCTGGGTACGGCTCGAGCCAGCGATTCGGGGATCTGGCTTGGTTTTGCTTTGTGTCTGGAAGGAAAGTGTGGGCAGACAAACGAAAATGCGGGAAAGAAAAGAGATTATTTTCATCTGAATACGTGCATGATTCTGGTTTTGCTGTTCCGACTTTCTTGATTGGGCTTCTGCCTTGTTACGGCTTCCTCTGGGATGCGGTCTCCGGGACGGTTCTGGCTTTCCAGGAATCGTAAGAAAGGAAGCTTATTCATGTGATTTACCCTATTTGCCGCGAAAGGTGCCAATCCCGCTTCGTCTGATCTGCGGTTGAAGTTGCAATTACATCAGCAAGTGCATGATGACCGTCCCAACCGAGTTGTTCTCGGCAAACCAGAAAACGTCCTGCATCCCATAGGCGACTGTCAGCAATCCGAGAATTCCGAAGATCAGAAAAAGTAAAGTCTCAATCTCCTGGGCCCGAGTTTCGGTCTCTGCCAATTTCCAGAGACGTGATTCAATCGAAGGCGTCGCCTTGGCTCCTTCGGGAGGTGCAAAAGCGGAAACTTCGAAGATACGGGTTTCGCGCGGTAGCGTTTTTAGGGTTGCGAGTCTGGTAGCGTTCATAAATTCAGGTGGTTGATAGCTTCCGGATTCCGCAGGTCATCGGCTGCTTGACCGTCCGCTACCTTGTACTAAAGATTTTTCGCCGTCGGGTTTCAGCCAGCCCAAGAAAACGTCAGAAAAATTTTACGATCTGGAATGTCAGGCGTTTAAAGGCTGTCAGTTGCGAACTGCACCGATCGCCGAAGGTCGTATTGACACAGAACGCCGTAGAACACCATCGGTCGGAATTTTGTTCCGAAACGGATTGGATCCGCTACCATGAATGAAACGCGCAATTATTTGTGGAACGGGAAAACAGACTGCCAGAGGCGTTGCCAGCGGCTCTCCCTCCACTCGGTGGAGTATGGAGTTCCTTTCAGTCCAGACTGCGGCTGAAAGGCGGTTAGGCCCATGAAAACGGAGGACAGACACACCTGCCCGAGTTGCGGTAACGAGTTTTCTGAAGCAATGGAATTCTGCCCAGTATGCATGCTTCGCAAGGGTCTAGCTGGCGGGGTTGAGTCCGGTGAGTCTTCTACTTCCGAGGATATGGTTAAACCCGCACCAGAACAGGCAACGCAACGATTTGAGCATTATGAGCTGCTCAAAGGCGAAGATGGGAAACCGGTCGAGTTGGGCCGGGGTGCGATGGGGATCACGTACAAAGCGTTCGATGTCGATCTGCAATGCCCGGTGACACTGAAGGTCATCAGCGAAAAATATCTCGGTGATGAATCGGCGCGACTTCGCTTTTTGCGCGAAGCCCGTGCGGCAGCGAAACTGCGACATTCAAACGTCGCTTCAGTTTTCCATCTTGGGAGAAGCAGCCAAGGCTACTTCTACGCGATGGAGTTCGTAGAAGGAGAAACGCTCGAAAAACTCATCAAACGCTCAGGCCAGCTTGAGGTAAAGCTGGCGCTGGAAATCGCGACACAAACCGCTGCCGGTTTGGCTGCGGTCCACAAGCAGAAGCTGGTTCATCGGGACATCAAACCAAGCAACATCATGGTGAATGTCGAGGAGGGAGGCGCTGTGACCGCGAAAATCATCGACCTTGGCCTGGCCAAGTCGCTCGATGGGCCGGGTGCTCAAACCGCGATTTCAACACCTGGGGCGTTTGCTGGAACACCGGAGTTCGCCAGTCCTGAGCAATTCGCGGGAGTGCCCGTTGACATTCGCTCGGACCTCTACTCGCTTGGAGTAGTCCTATGGGACATGCTCACCGGGAGGGTGCCCTTCGATGGTCCCGTAGCTGAGGTGATGTATCAACATCTTCATATACGCCCACCGCTTGAACTACTCAAAGATACTCCGCGGCCGGTGATTGTACTATTAGAGAAACTGCTTGAGAAAGATCCGACTCAGCGTTCCCAGAACCCGAGCGAACTCTTGAACGCGATCACAGCGGTCAAGGGCGCAATCGAGGTGAACCGCGCCATCAAACCTCAACAAATGCGGACGGCTTCCATCCATGGGGGGATTTCACCTCAAGAAAAGTCACCTGCAATCAGGGCGCCAAAACGGAGTATTGCCGTACTCCCGTTTGAAACTTTGAGCCCCGGAAAGGGAAACACCTACTTTGCTGACGGGGTTCAGGATGAGATCCTTTCCAATCTCGCCAAAGTATCCCAGCTAAAGGTGATCAGCCGAACGTCGGTGATGACGTTCCGCCCTGGCGACAATCGGAACCTGCCCTCCATTGCGGAATCGCTCGGCGTTGCGAACGTGGTGGAGGGTACTGTACGGAGAGACGGTAAACGAGTCCGAATTACAATCCGACTTGTGGATGCACGAAAAGACGAAGCTCTCTGGTCTGAGAGCTATGATCGAGACCTAACGGATATATTCGCCATCCAAAGCGAGGTTGCTCAAACAGTTGCCTCTAAATTAAGCGCACGCTTATCTCCAGAAGAAAAGAAGCGGATCGAAGCAGAGCCGACCAACAACCTTGAGGCCTACGACCTCTATCTCCGAGCTAACGAGTTAGTCATAAACACTCGAGCCGCAGATATTATCGGAAACGTTGCGAAATCATTATACGAGGCTATTAGCTTATTGAATGAAGCCGTCCGGATTGATCCACACTTTACGCTCGCTTATTGCGCATCCGCGACAGCCCACGCTGAAATTTATACTTTTGCCGATCGGACTCCAGAGCGGCGAACATTTGCAGACGCAGCGCTGAACAGCGCGTTGCGCCTACAACCCGACCTTCCAGAAGTTCACCTGGCTTACGCGTACTATCTGTATGGAGTCTATCGTGATTATGAACGAGCAAGAGTACAATTAGCCCTAGCTCGGCGCGGCCTACCAAACGACTCTACGGCGATCGCGCTCGCGGCTTACATGGATCGCCGGCAAGGTGATTTCGCAAAAGCAATCCAGGAATTCAACGAAGCGATTTCACGCGACCCACATAATGCAGAGCCGATCGCAGAGCTCGGTAACACGCTTTTTTGGACGCGCCAGTTTAGCGCGGCGGAACAGGCATACGATCGGTTGATCCGACTCCTGCCTAATCAACCGATGCTCAAGGTTCAAAGAGCAGCCATTGTACGGGCGAAGAGCGGAGACGCCACCTCGCTCCGGTTAGCGCTTGAAGGGCTACCTCCAACGATGGCCAAGGATACCGGTGCGCTCTGTTGGCGACTGCGGTTCGCCTTAGACGATCGCGACTGGAAGCGGGCAAAAGAACTCATCGAAAGGATGAAGGGTGACGAGGACGACGGGAACTTTGTGAATGGCAATATGCCGGTTCCAGTCGGCTGTTACTCGATTCTACTCGCTCGGCTCCGAAGAGAACAAGTTGGCGCAAAGAGCAGCTTTGCCCAGACTCGAGAAGAATTGAACCAAAAGGTGCAGAAGTCGCCGGGAGACGCCAACCTGCTCAGCCAGTTAGCGGTAGTTGACGCATTACTTAATAACAAAGAAGCGGCGATTGACGCAGCGAAGCGCGCCGTCGAAATTCTGCCGGTTTCCAGAGACGCAAAGGATGGCCCAGGTTTGCTGACGAATCTTGCCGTTGTCTATGCCTGGAGTAGCGAGTTAGACAACGCTTTCAAGACAATAAACCCTTTGACGAAGCTGCCAAACGGTATTAGCTACGGCGACTTGAAGCTCAGTGTCTGGTGGGATTCTCTTAGAGAAGATCCGCGTTTTGGGAAATTATTAGCGAGTTGAAGCTGCGGAATTAACCGTGCAAGTTCGAGCGAACGTCGGAGTTAGAGAAGGATGAAACGGAGGCCGTATTCGGATCAAAGAAGGCTTTGCCGAGCTCTGTTCTGGAAGAACTCGGATTCCGGACCGCCGTCCGAGAAGGAAGGCCCGATCACTTTCGCAGCGTATCAGGGATGGAAACGCGACTGCAATCGGAGGAAGTCGTTAGGAAAGTTTTTAGCAGACATATGGTAGAAGTTCGTGTTGGAGCCGAGGGTTTTCGCTAACAGTTGCTAATTCGAGCTTGCCGCTGTTGCGAAGTTGCATAGTGACCGATTAGGCAACAGCTGTGACTCTCGATTTTGTTCCGGGTCCCGCCTGTCGGCAGCGGAGCGGCTGATCATGCGGCACGCGGCGGATAGCGGCGACTGATGGGTTAGCTTGTTATCTGCGCCTGGCGAAGTGATCGGTGGCGGCAACGATGCTCTCGCTAATGCCGAGGTCTCGCGCGTCGTGCCCGGCCTCGCTTAGAATGACGAGTTCACTACCGGGCCAATTCTGCGTGAGCCGCCATGGGGTGATGAGCGGGGAGCATAGGTCCAAGCGGCCGTGAATCAAGACGCCGGGAATGCCGGAAAGACGGTTTGCCTCTCGCAAGAGAATGTCGCCCTGAAGCCAGCCCCCGTGGCGCCAATAGTGAGTAACGAGGCGCGCAAAACCCAGCCGGAACGCTGGCTGCTCATATCGAGGGTGAGGCTTGTGGTTTGCATGGACCGCTACAATAGCCATCTCCCAATCGCACCAATCCCGTGCCGCCTGCTCATGGATTGCCGGGTCCGGAGACATAAGAAGACGATGATAGGCTTCGACGAGGCTGCCGCCTCGCTCCGTCTCCGGAACGCCATCGCGAAAGCGCGCCCATGCCTCAGGGAAGAATACGCCGACGCCGCGGGTAATCCAGTCAATCTCCCAGGTCGTCGTCGTGGCGATGCCGTTGAGCACCACTTCCGTCACCCGATCAGAATGCCGTTCCGCATAGGCTAGCGCCAGCGTCGATCCCCAAGACCCGCCGAGTACTAGCCAGCCCTTGATGCCCAACAGCTGTCGCAGTCGTTCGATATCGGCAATGAGATGGAAAGTCGTATTGGTGGAGAGATCGATGCCAGGCTTACTCGCGTGTGGCGTGCTTCTTCCTGAGCCGCGCTGATCAAACAGAACGATCCGATAAACCTCGGGATTGAAGTAGCGCCGCATGCCCGTCGAACAGCCGGAACCCGGTCCTCCATGTAGAACAAGTGCAGGTTTGCCGGAAGGATTGCCGCATATCTCCCAGTATAATTGATGGCCGTCGCTGACACCGAGCAAGCCGGCATCGTAAGGTTCGATGTGCGGATATAGTTCAGCCTTCGGTTCAAGGATCAAGTCAACACCCTTTCCACTTCGTCGCGCCATTTCTTCATAAGTTCCGCCTGAGAAACGCGATCACTTTGTCGAAGGCGACACGAGTGGGATGCCCGGGCGTGTTGTTGTAATCTTCAGTGAGAACGGAATGGGCATGGGACGGTATTCCGGCTGGGTTGCCCGGCGAGGAGTCGATATCGGTGCGGATGAAGCGTTTGCCGAAACGCGCCTGTAGGGTGTCAAACCGTTTGACGGGACAAATCCAGTCTCCTGAGAAGCGAAAACCGAGCAACTCCCTGCCATTTTCAACCGCCGCGTCCAGATCCGCGTCCGATACGCCAAGCGCCCTCTGCCCAGCGTCCGTCAAATCCAAGAAGGGAAGCGATGGTTCGCTTGTGACCGGCGCGAGCACTTCCGAGTCCGCCATGAGCGAAAGTACGAAGCCGCCAGTCAGGCAGAGGCCGATGACGCCAATGCCATTCCCATTCAGATCGCCGTAAATCCTTTGGCCCAGTGCCCGCAGCCACACGCTGATCGGACTGCTTTCGTTCAGGGCGAAGCACTTGAACTCGCGACTTACACAAACACGAAGCGTATTCGCAACAGTGGCCGACGAGTTTGGTTCGCCAAATAGCAAAGGCAGGAATACCGTATAGCCAGCAGATGCTATGCGGTTGGCTAGATCGATGCACTGCGGGGTCAGACCCGGAAGTTCGTGCATTATCAACACCCCGGAGCCAACTCCTTTCCGATAAACGGCGTGCTCGATTCCGCCGTCGGCAAAGTCGAACTGCGTGAAGCCGTCGATAGGTGCGCTCATGCCTGTTTTGGCGGCCACGCGTTACCGGTGATCGCTCCAGTGGTTGCTAGCACGGTGCGGTCGAAGCCGCTCAGAATCTTGCGGATGAGAGTGATCGTTGTGTCGGTCACAAAGTATGCGCCGTGGATGTCGATGCCGCTTATGGTGGGCGGGAAGAAGCTGGAGCAATCCACGTCCCAAACGTTATCGGTGGCCGGCGGAGCGTTGACCAGCGGTGGGCGATGAGCCAGTCCACTGCGTCCGAGACGCCGGGTGCCGAAGTGCTTCAGTCCCGCCGACGCGCCGAGCACCTCGTCGCGTCCGCTGTAAAGCGCGGTGATACGGTAGGTGAGATTGACCATTGCGCCGCCGTCATCGTTATCCGGCGCGCCTGCGTCGAAGAGATCATTGTCAACGTCGGCGGCCACCATGAGAAGCTGATTGATGAGGCTGACCAGCAGTGGCTGGTTTTTGCGCGTCCACGCCGCAGCCATTGCCTTTTGCAGCACGTAATTTCCCATGCTGTGCGCAATCACCGACACCTTGGCCTTGCACGGTGTTACCCTTGCTGTTTTCCCGGCCACGGCGGCTGCCGCGGCGGTGACAGCGTCCTTCTGCTTCTTGATCAACCAATCGAATAGGTTGCCAAGGATGTCAGTCAGGTCGTCGGCGCACTGTCGGGCCGTCGCTCGATCCGGAAGGTAGCCCGCCACCGTGCCCTGCGAGGGCCAATCGTAAAGGATGCACAGGCCCATGCTTTCCGGGCCGTCGAAGAGCCGTCCACACAAGTCCTGATAGAACGATGTGGAACTATTGAAACTGACATTGAACCCATGGATGAGAATCGTGACATGGCTCTGGCTTTCATTCTGCCCTGGTTGCAGATCGGGGAATTGATCGGCCGCAGTAGCCAGTTGCGTCTGGAAAGAGCGTGGCGATACCCTCCGCCAATTAGCGATGTTGTTGAGAGGGCCTGCGTCGCTGACGAAATAAGACAGGCCGTTATTGTTTAGGCCGGTGCCGGTCCCATTATTGTCGCGATCGCTGATAAGCCAGTATCTTGGCATAATCGGGAATGATGCTTTCTATTATGTCGGGGAATTGCCTTTAATTCATAGCCACCGCCGCAAATGATAGGGCTGGCCACGGGAGCAGTACACGGGCTTCAGGCGAGCTGGTTTCTTATCTTCAGCGATGGCCTGCGCCCCTTCAGAGAGCGCTTAAGTCGGTGGTTCCGAACGCAGAAGGTCGTGTGTTATTGCCAGCTGTCGGCGTCAAAGTAAATGGAGTGCTTAGATGCTTCGATAGTCTAGGAAAAGGTTGCTGGTTAGCCATCCCTGGATATTAACAACACCTCATGAACGAACTCCTATCGTATTAGAAACTAACGCAATGTAAAGAAAAGTTCGGCATTTAAATGTTTTGAATGTTAAATGAGAGCCACATTGGGTTATAGCAATATTATTGGCAAATGGCTATGAGTCAGGTACTTACGATGAAGATTGAACCGTATGTGACTGCGGGAGAAACGGGGCGCCGTTGCAGATAAGGACAATCACAAGAGAGCCAGGAGCTCAGTAAAGCAGACACCTGGGAACGAGAGCTTGATTCTTATGCGGACCTGCCAATTGCCCGGCTCTCCTCGTTCCGGAGTTGTCAGTCGTTTATAGCCGATCACGCACGATGGATGCTACGGAGATACGCGCGGGTCGTGTTGTTCGTCACCACGAAGCTTTGAAACTCTCCGCTCGCTGCGCTGGTGACGAATGGCGAACCGTCGGCTCGCTGTTCGAACGAATTGGTTTCGCTGAATCCAAGGTAGAAATCGAGGTGGGTTCCGTCAATCGCCCCGCCGGTCGGTATCCGCCGTGAAGAAGTAGCCGTCGTGCTTTGGCCGGGTACCACCCGGCAGCGAAACCCGGAGACCTCGGGCGTCGGGAATGTAGAGTGCGGTGCCTATGGGAATGACACTCTTGTTACGGTTTTAATGTAGCAATAGGTGCCCCAGAGCTGGGATTCCTTTCCCAGATCGCCGGCGGTTGGCAACGGGAGTTCGAATTTCAGGTCGTTTGGCATAATTGGTTCCATGCTGGCGAAGGTTATGATGCGTAAATTGAAATCGGCGAGACCTTCATCACGTGTTCCTAGCGGAGGCCGATTTCGCTACTACCGCCGGTGAAAGGGGCCGGGGGCAGGCCCGTAATGATCACGCGAAGCGACTACTGTTAAGGGCGGTTCCGTGTGGGAAGGCCGCGATTTCTGTGTCGCCGAGCCATAAACAGTTTACGGATTCCAGGCTTAGATCATCAATCAGTTGCTATCGGTCGAGATGGGATGGGTGAGACCTTTAGGATTTCGCCTCTGTCAGAAGCCCATGCCTCGATTGTCACGGCGTCTCGCCAAACCCGCCGAAAACAAGCGCTGGTTCCTTGGCTTCCCGTTGGGCGGCCCCCGTGGGCAAGAGATCCGGCCCGAGAGGAGATCGCGAATAGCCTGCAACGCACCGTGCGCGGCCCTGGTGTTTCGCTTGCATACACCACTCACGTCAAAAGCAGACATGTTGAAAGCATCGAAAGAATCACCACGCCCACCAGGATCCTCCGCGCAGAACCACAATATAAGCAGTCAACGGAACGCCGATCAGAAAGAGCCAAACCGCCAGATAAAAAAGAGTATTGAAAACTTCATTGCTTAACGGAATAGGAATATCGATACCGAGCGTCTTCCATACAGGGCTACTTGCTAACGCAAAAAGGGAGATCAACCCTGCCGTAACGCTTGTACAAACTGCGGCGGATAAAGTCGTGCGAAACTGTCTAAATGTTATTTCGGCGGCGGATTTGAACAACGAATCTTTCTTGCTGTCTACCAGATCAAATCGAAGCAGCAGCAACGTTATGGGAAAGCAAGCAAACGATACAACAGCGGAACCAGCCACAACAACAAGGACAGCTCCGAGAATCGGAATATAATTATCAAATCTTCCCGGCAAGAATTATCTTTACAAACGCTAATCTTTATTTATTACTGCCGATCATTCAAGGCTCTTCTTGGCTCGTTTGTTTCTCGGACTGGTCAATTTGGACCAATGCGGCAACTGTGCTAGTCGTTCTTTGTTGTTTGCAGTAGTTTGCCCATCATTTCTGCAAATGGCGCCGCGAATTTCGATATCGCCAAGAAAACCAAGTACGAGCATTCTCTCTGGACCAGCAGCGGGTCGAGCGACTGGCCTGGATGGACGCAACAATCAGACTTTTGTGACCGAAGTGGAAGAGGATTCGTGTCCTCCAGGTCCTCGCCAGGACAAGATTATGGACGGATTTTTGTTCCAGTCAGGCCATCTTTGAAAGCCGGAAGAGAGGTAAGCGAGTGCCTACCGCGGGAACATGGAGTTGATCGGGACGCTGATGCGGATGGGCATTACCATGCTGGATTCAAAATTGTTCATTATCTTCTTGGCGGCAGCTTGCATTTTGGCGATCACACCTGGTCCAGGCATTTTTTACGTGTTAGCACGCACACTGGCCGGTGGAACTCGGGAAGGGATGTTGTCTTCTTTGGGGACATTTCTCGGAGGGCTCGTGCACGTCGTTGCTGCTGCTCTAGGGCTTTCCGCAATCCTAGCCACGTCGGCAGCCGCTTTCCTGGTAGTGAAATATGCGGGCGCGATTTATCTAATTTGGATAGGCATCAGAATGATCCGGACTCGAAATGCCACCCTGGATGCCGCCGAAACGCCTGGTACCTCGTTACGCGCCTTCCATCAGGGTGTCTTAACGGAACTGCTAAATCCGAAGACGGCATTGTTCTTCTTGTCATTCTTGCCGCAATTTGTCAGTCCGGATAAAGGCCATGTCGTGCTTCAATTGCTGATGCTTGGCACTGTGTCGGTCGGCCTAAACACCGCGGCTGATCTCATCGTTGTGATGTTTGCCATACCAATAGGGCGGTTTCTTCGAGCGAGCCCGCGTTTTCGCAGAAACCAGCGCGTGGCTTCGGGCGTGGGGATGATCGGTCTGGGTGCATTCGTGGCTTTCGGCGAAGGGAGATAAATTGCGGCACATACATGCTTGCCAGGGACCAGGAGAAAGACGTCAAAGCCATGAATGAACCGCAAATCGGTTTTGCAAACTACTCCCAAGTTGTCCAACGATCTCAGCGGAGGTTCGTCACGACGAGATTCGGCTGGATTGTGTCCAGTGAGAGTCGCGGCGATTCACGAGCGTTTAGGCAGAGGCCTGCTTGGGCATGAAGTAGAATCAGTCCAACGACTGGGATGGGCGGGAATCCAGAATAGGGTATTGCTAAAGAAAGCCGAAGAAACTGGCTTTCAAAGGATGTAAAACTCGCCTTCCAAGAACTTATTGTAAGCGCCTGTGCAGCGCAAAGCCAGCGACTCATAAAGTAGGTCTGGCGCCGGGCTGCATCGGGAGAGTTCTCCCGCCTGGATCCGCCACTTGGTCGTGTTAAAGGGATGGTAAGCGTCTCACCAACCTCACCTATTCGTCGGCCCGGCCTGTGCCTTGAAAATCTTGCTGTCCATCGGCCGAAGGCCATGTCTCATAAACGGTCACTTCCCTACCCCCCTTGATTTCGACAACATTTCGTTCCACAATGATCTCGCCAACCAAAACCATGCGATCATGTCCTACAGCATATCGACCTTGCTGACCCGCAATCTTCACGAGGTCTTCGGTGAAAACGACCCCGAGCGTCGGCGTGCGGCCCTCGATGAGATCTTCACCGAAGATGGCGTGTTCTATGACCCCACCGGGGGCCTCTACCGTGGCCGCGACGAGATCGATCGCGTCGCGGGCGCGATCAAGGCGACTCACCCTGACTTTCGATATCAGCCAATTGCCGAGCCCGAGGAATTGGGCAATGGCGGGCGGATCCAATGGGTATCGGGCCGCCCCGGTGAGGCGCCAGCTTACGCCGGGACTGATTTCATCATTGCCCGAGACGGCCGGATTGCCGCCCTTTATCTCTTTTTCGACAAGCTACCCTGAGCTGCTGGACTCTGTCGTGCGACGTCTCGTTCATTTGCCAGAGGCGTCTGGCGGGTCGCGCGCCCAAGATTCTCGAACGTTTCGAGGCGTGGCGAGTTTAAGAGCGTTCACCCGGCTCATTGCCGGCGCTTGTGTGACGCCCGAGTTCCTCGACCCGCGCGTTGAGCACGTTTATGTAACGGGTCAGTGAGATGACCGGTTCGTACTTGTACCTAGCCGGATGGGTCGGATCCGGTTCTCTGGCCATGGCAAGCTTGTTTTAGCGCGCCGATTGAGTGGTGCCTTAAGAACGTGCCCGTCTGACTAATACACGGTTAATTTCGGAGCCGGCTACTCGACGGGATTTGAGCGGAAACCGTACGGCCGCGTGCTGTCAAACGCTGACCGAATTCCGCCGTGAATCCCGCGATCGTATCAGTTAATTTGTCGTTGTTTTCGCAATAAATCCCTAATTTTCGCTTGACTCTCCCCTCGCTGGAGGGCGTACGAGGCGCTTATGTTGAAGATCGGAGACTTCTCGAGATTGAGCCAGGTCTCGGTGAAAACCCTGCGTTATTACGATGAAGTCGCCTTATTGAAGCCGACTCAGGTCGACGAGGTGTCGGGCTATCGTTACTACTCGGTGGCGCAGCTCCGCCAGTTGCATCGGATTCTAGCGCTGCGCGATCTCGGATTTTCCTTGGACCAGATCGGGTACGTCCTCGAGGCTGATCTCTCCATGGAAGAACTCCGTGGAATGCTGCGGTTGCGCCGGGCTGAACAGCAGCAGCGGCTTCTCAAAGAACAGGAGTGCCTAGACCGAGTCGAGGCCCTTCTTCAGCTGATTCACCAGGAGAACACCGTCAATACAGACGCGGTCATTACTAAAGATACCGCAGCTCAAAGGTTCGCATCGATCCGCAAGACGATCCCCGCCTACAATCAGATCGGCCAGCTTTTCGCGGCGCTTTTCCGCGTTCTCCCATGCTGGGCCGCGAGAGGTCCGTGCTTCGCGATCTGGCATGACGACGAACACAAGGATCAAGACGTGGACGGCGAAGCTTGTGTTCCGGTCGACGACAAATATCAGGGGCTGCCAACCATACGATGCGCCGATCTGCCGACGGTCAAAGTGGCAAGCGTCATTCATCATGGCGCCTACAACACGCTGTCGCAAAGTTATCAGACGGTTCTAAAATGGGTCGAAGCGAACGGATATCAGGTTCATGGACCGATTCGCGAAATTTATCTGCAGTGCGGAGAACCGCTGCGCCAGGATGACGACTCGTATGTCACTGAAATTCAAGTTCCCACTGCGAAAATCTAACCGGCTGTGTCCGCAAAATTCCGAAAAGGAGACAAAATGATCACTGAACAAAAGATCGAAGATCGCAATGAGCAACACTATGTGGGGATTCGAACCCAGGTCACTATGCAAGAAATGGGACCAGTGCTGCCACCGCTGTGGGGGGAAGTGTATGGCTGGTTGGCAAGCAAAGGCTTGAAGCCAGCTGGTGCACCTCTCTGGCGCTATCGCGTCATCGATATGGAGGCGAAGATGGAGATTGATGTGGGCGTTCCGGTCGCAACCACCGTGACGGGCGATGGCCGGGTTACCGCAGACATTCTCCCAGCGGGTCGCTATGCCACGCTCATATACACCGGACCTTACGACGGTCTCATGCGGGCGACTGCTGATCTGTTGGCTTGGGCAAAGGAAAAAGCCATCGTCTGGGATAAGTGGCCCGTAGGTCCTACAGGCGAGGGCTGGCGGGCCCGTGTCGAGAACTACCTCACTGACCCGAAAGAGGAGCCGGATTCAGCGAAATGGGAAACAGAACTGGCCTTTAAACTGGCGGATACCTAAACCCAGTCGCTGTACCACCGGAGAAACCGAGCCGAGGTAATTGAAAACCATGAAAAATCGATTGATTGGGCTGGCTGTCTTGTGCGCAGCCATTCCGGTTACGCTCCTCGCGCAATCGAGTGAGAAAAAGACGTTGGTGGGAGTGTGGGACGTGAAGATATCGGCGGGTGGCGTGGCACTACCGCCTCTATTGAACCTCGCGATTTTTGGCGGGGACGGCAGCTTCACGACAACGCTCAGTACGAAACTACCCCCCGTTCCGCCGTTTCCTGGCTTTGCGGACGAGCGGGGCCCCGGATACGGCCGCTGGGCCCAAACAGGCGACAGAGAGTTCAAGCTCACCTTTTATTCTATCCTATGGAAGGAAGGCGTAGTGAACGGATACCAGCGAGTCCGTAGCACCATGATCTTGTCCGACTCGGGGGACGAGTTTACGGCAGACAAGGTCCAGGTAGACTTTTTGGATACAAACTGGAAGGTCGTTCTAAGCGACATTGACGAGGTGACGGGCACCAGGCTGGAAACGCCCTAGGTGTCCTGTCCCCGAAATAAGAGGTATTTTGCCGGAGGTCAGTTGGCTGTTTTTCATGGCGCGAGCGAAGCGCCCATATCTGAGTCATACGGGTCGAGCGAGCAACGCGGAAAAACAGCCAAGTGGCCCCGGCCCGGAGGGTTGCGATGAAAATGGGCCGGCGGCCGCGTTGCTCGTCGGTCACGTATCAGTTCAGATATGCTCCCTCCTCGCGCCTTGCCGACGGCCCATTTTGATCACAACAAAATACCTCTTATTTCGGGGACAGGACACTAGGTTTGACCCGTTCGTACACAAGCCTATGAGCGATAGACTAACCCGACGGAATTTTCTCGCAGCTGTCGGAACAGCAGCGGTCAGTCGCGGTCTGTTATCCAGACTCGCATTTGCGGCCGACGAGCCCGCTCAGACGCCCCACAGTACCTTGGGAACAAACAGCACCTTGGATTATGGCAGTACGCGGGAGTTGGTCGCGATGTTAGCGAACCGGAAAATTTCCGCAGTAGAGTTGCTGGAACACGCGATCGCCCGGATCGAAGCGCTGGATCAGCGCATCAATGCCGTCGTAGTGCGCGACTTCGAGCGGGCACACAGTGCTGCCGTGGCCGCTGATGCCGCATTGGCTCGAGGCGAACGAGCTCCGCTCCTCGGCCTGCCAATGACCGTCAAGGAAGCCATCAACGTCACCGGGATGCCCACTACCTGGGGCATGCCGATGTTCAAGGGCTGGATGCCGAAGCAAGATTCGGTGGTGATCGCTCGGCTCAAGAGTGCTGGAGCCATCATTATCGGCAAAACCAATGTTCCCTTCGCCATCAGCGACTGGCAGAGCTACAATGAGATCTACGGTACGACTAACAATCCCTGGGACCTTAGCCGAACCCCGGGTGGTTCATCGGGCGGTGCTGCCGCTGCGTTGGCGGCAGGCTATGTATCCCTGGAGCTCGGCTCAGACCTGGCCGGCTCTATCCGCGCCCCGGCTGCATTCTGCGGCGTGTTCGGCCACAAACCAAGCTATGGAGTCGTCCCCCTGGGCGGATTCGCGCCCCCGACCGTCGAACAACGGTTGAGCGCCGATAGCGATCTGGCTGTCCTAGGGCCGATGGCACGTACTGCCGCCGACCTTGCCTTGGCACTCGATGTACTGGCGGGGCCTGAGGATCGCGATGCAACCGCCTATCGGCTTGCTTTACCGCCGCCGCGCCATGTGGATTCGGGGTGCAATCCTGAGCCATCGCGATTGGGTAACGGCGATCGTGGCCCGCGATCGGCTGCGCCGGCAATGGCGTGAAGTTTTCCGCCAATACGACGTGGTCCTGTGTCCAATCATGTCGACTCCAGCCTTTCCTCATGACCATTCGCCCGCCGAAGGACCGCGCACAATCGACGTGGACGGCAAGCAGGTTGACTACAACGAGCAAGCGGTTTGGCCCGGAGTGGCTACGCTCCCTGGTCTCCCGGCAACGGTGGTTCCAGTGGGTCGTTCGGAAACCGGTTTGCCGATCGGTATTCAGATCGTCGGACCCTACCTGGAGGATCGTACGCCAATCACATTCGCCGAACTGATCGAACCTGCGTTCGGTGGGTTCATCCCGCCTCCAGGCCTTAAAACATGATGCACCGGCGTGAAACGTGCAGGGGTCAGAAGTGAGAAGTGATTGGTGAGAGGGAACCAATATAACAAGTTGATAAAAGCAGTGAACCGAATATGACGACGGCGACAACAACATCCGCAGTCCACCAAAAAGCCCATTGACGAACGGATCGGGATCGTAAAACGACGACGTTCTAACCCTTCAAGGGGTAAAGCGTCACACCAACCGTCTGCGCTAAGGTGGACTTAGTCTGACGGATGCGGAAGAGCTTCTGGAGAAGGAGCTAATAACTAAGATTCGCACTCTTGTACGGTTACCTCGCCAAAGCATCACGTTCCGGCGATCGATCTAAAGTACTCTTGCCCAGTTTTTGTTATCACCGTCACTTGCGGCGAAATATGCAGCAGGAACTCGGGAGTTTTTCTGCCTCTTCTTCGAGATACAGCCCGGTCCCAGCCAGCACCGAATCCCTGCTGTTCAACTATGAAGTGGCAAGGCCCTGAAGGAGAGCAGCAGAGCGGCAAAGGCTAATCCAATCAAAAAGACTCTTATCGCGTTGAGGGCGTCCCATTGGCGTCTCTGGGCTTCCCAATCGACTGGAAGGCGGACAATATCCCATGTTTTGACTCGGTTATTGATCGGTACAGGACCGGTGACGCTGAACACGATGACAATGACCCAGAGAATGACGGCGGAAACGAGAAACACTGTGTGGCTAGCCGGCCACCGCCACGTCAGCAAAAGCAATACGAGGTGGAGAAGCAACGTCGATGACATCCAGATTGGCATTATCTTACCAAAGAACCGGGCAAATACTTGGATGGCCGGCAGAAAAGCTTGATGATCTTCCCGAGCTAACGACGGATGAATAAAGAACCCGATGGAAAATTCGTTCCCGAACAGGAGGGCGGTCGAAATGATCAGAATCAAAAAAAAGGCGATTATCATCCCGCTTTACTCTACGCCGGGGCGGACCGTGCGACAAATAGTAATCCAATAGGTCACCGTGAGCACTTTGCCGTTGCCGCTGTCGGTGAAGGCAAAGCCCAGGTTCCCTGGACATGACGTTGGAGGAGATTCGGAGCCTGCTCAGATTCCGGGATGCGCCAGACGAGAACTGCAGCGACCTGGCGTAGAATTTCAACCGCGGTCTTCGTCCTCGTAACGATAGTAGTGGCCGTCTCTCCAGAAACCATTGTGACGGTGATGTTCACGATATTCGTGCCGTTCTCGTTCTTCGCCGCGGTACCACTGACCATCGTGCCAACGATAACCGTGCTGCTCGTACCATTCGCGATCGTGGCCGTCCGGTATAGTAACGGTGAATTGTTGCGCTAGCGCGCCGGAGACCGTAAGGACAGCTAGGAGGGATGTAAGAATTAGTTTCATGACAATCGGGTTATGAGCGCTACTTATCCAATTCCCAAATTTACTTTCAGATCTGGCAGCATCGCTCGGCATTTTTCGGGCCTTATAACGCCGAGATAGGTGCTTGGAACGGGTTCTGCAGATTGGCCTTGTTCACGAGGAGCGACAATGCGCAGATCCGTTCACGGATGCCATCTTGAAGTGTGTAACCCGGCTTCTCGCTGAATTTATCATATCGGCGACCGGGACGGTGAAGAGCCGGATTTGCTGGCACGGAGGAGCTTAGCAGAGAGAGGAGGGCCTATACTTTATTTTGGGAGTGAAAAGTAAAATGTCGCGCCGACGTCTACCGTGCCTTCCGCCCATACCCGGCCGCCGTGACGAAGAATAATTCGTTGTATGTTAGCAAGCCCGAGGCCTGTCCCTTCGAACTCCTCCTGACTGTGTAAGCGCTGAAACAAGCCAAAGAGTTTTTCGGTATACTCCGGGTCAAAGCCGGCACCGTTATCACGAACGAAGAACACTGTTTCGGTAGTACTATTTCTAGCGCAACCGATTTCGATTTTCGCGTTTGTGCGGCCACCGGTGAACTTCACGGCGTTTGACACCAGATTGCCGATGACGAGGCGTAACAAAGCCGGGTCTGCCTCTGCCACCCCCAGTGGCTGGATGGTCCACTCGATCTGTCGGTATTTTATCTCGGGAGAATAGTCGTCCAATGTTTCTCGGATTAACTCGTCAACATTAACGGCCGTCTTCTTGATCGAGGCAGTGCTGACGCGCGAGAACGCAAGGAGGTCTTCGATCAAGTTTCCCATTCGTTTTGTGGCTCGGGAGATGCTTGTTAGAAGTTCGAGATTCTTTTTGGAAAATGTCTGATCGGTTTGTTCTTGCAATTCTCCTAAGTAGCTCGCCAGGTGGCGCAACGGGGCCCGCAGATCGTGAGAGACAGCACCGCTAAAGGCCTCCAGCTCCGCCGTCCGTTCGAGGACCCGTTTCTCTAGTTCGAGACTGAACTGTTCTTTTTGATCTTCCGCGCGTTTCCGTACCGTGATGTCGCGGATATTGCATTGAATGACCTGGGCGGTGTCTTCTTGATAAACGTTACAGACAAACTCCACCGCGATGTGCTGATTATCCTTGTTTTCCAGCGGCAAATCGTCGTAGCGCACATACCCGTCTCGCTTTAGTCGGCTCAACATTACCTGATTGGGCTCGATGTCCTTGAACGGGCTAAGCTCCCCCACGGTCTTGCCAAGCATTTCGCGCTTGGAAAAGCCAAGTACCTCGATCAGATACGGGTTGACGTCGGTAATTCGTCCGGTTTCTACGTCAAGAATCAGGATGCCGTCTTTCGCTGCCTCAAACAGGCGACGATATCTGATTTCCGAGGAGCGCAGCGCAGCTATATTCAGGATCGGTGGGACCCCTGAACGCGCCTCAACCCTGTCCGATCGAGCTGCCGCTTGATCAGATCTTGCCTCAGTTTTGTCAGATATTTCCTCTGCACGATCTAATCGCTCCTCAGCTTTCTCGATCCGCCTCTCATCCTTGGATGCAACCTCAGGCTGAGGACTCTCGATCTTGGCAGCCAATTCCTTGGGATCTACTTTCTTATTTAGAATGCCTTTTCCCTCATTCAGGAATTTTTCTACCATCGAAAGTATTGCGCTGTTGCGGACGGGCTTTTCCAAGACTGCAATATTGTTAAGCCAGGAATAGCGTTCGAATTCGTGTTGGGGCAACGCTCCAGTCGCCATAATAACTGGTAGCGCAATGTTGGCGGCGATCAGTTTGTTGATCACCTCAACGGCGGAAACCTTGGGCATGGAATTGTCGGTAAGCATCAAATCGAAATGTTGAGTCTGAATCGCGTCCCAAGCGAGAGCGCCATCCGCCACGGCCACCACTTCATAACCGGCGCCAGTCAACACCTCCGAATGCAGATCGCGCACGGCTTTTTCGTCATCGACCACGAGAATACGATAAGATGGCTTCGATCCGCAGGGAGGCGGCGCGCCTGGCAAGTCAGACAAAGTTTCCTTTTCCTCCATATTCACCCTTCAAAGGAGAGGGTTCGTTTATCACAAATTTAATTTTCTCTTTAGCTCGGCCTCATCACGATGCGCGATTTGGTCTGCATTCCCAGCCGGTGCTGGCTCGTGCTCTGTTTTGTGAGTTTGTCAAATCCTTGTGTAGTCGATAAGGATAAGAGAATTTGCGCTAGGCACCATTAGAGAAAACCTGAATTGGCGGGGGTAAAAACCTTAAGCCAAAGCTCGCGGCGTTGATGGACCAGCGATCATTGGCCCGGCACCGGTGACCGGGTCGCCGCCAGCGCCTCGCCTGGATTGCTTGCGGACAGCAGAACGAACTGCCGAACTTCAGTTTCCATCTCCATTAAGGACATCGAGGTAGTCGATGTAGATGATAATGCCGCCGCGCAAGAAGGAGCGGCGAAGTGCGCCAGCTCCTGGTCCTGGGCTGGAACATTCCTGGCGATCTCGACGCTCAATGCCGAAGCGGCGGCAGCGACAATTGGGGTGACAGTGGCAAGCTTCCGCTTGCTGGAGTTATCCCGACTCATAATTATGGGTATCATGGAAAAAATTTAATTTTATGGTATGATAGACGCCGTTTCTGGGAGAATATGTCGAAAAACAAGATACTCGACTGGCGGAACAACGAACTCCCGCGTTTTTCTTTGCCGACGGCTTCGAATTTCTGGATGGCGCCGAACTACAGTTCACTGACTTCAAAAACGCGAAGGGGATCACCAGCAAGAAATTGGTGAGCAGCCACTTGCCTTGAAATGAGAATGCCACTCGGACCGCCATGTCCCTGATCAATAAACTCGTCCGGGCGTTTTTGCTGGTGACCATAGTCCCGCTCAGCGCGGTCATCGGGGTGTTGCACTACACATTCTTGAAGCATGCCGAAGAGCAGGTCGGCACACGGCTTGAGGACAGTGTGATTCAGGTCGGCAAGAGCGTGGACGAGTTCATGTTTAGCTGCATTCGCGGCATGAAAGACCTCTCAGAAGACCCGGAGTTGAGCTCCGGAGATCGCGACATTGCACACAAACAATTATCCCGGTACATCCACTCTTTCCCCTATTACCGCGAAGTCATGCTCGTGGACGCCCATGGCTTGGTGATCGTCTCCTCATCCCCGCTGGAGGAGGGTGCGTCGTTGTTCACTCGGTTCGACGACACGCGGGCCGAGTTTGAGCAGGCGCTCCATCGCTCACCCGGCTCCGTCTATATTTCCGATCTGAGCGAGATCCCCGAATCCCTCCGTCGGGTGACAGCTCCAGGCAAGCTCTCCAGCGTGCCCCTTGGCTTCCAGATGCTGACGGCGGTGCAGGATGCTGCTGGCCACCCCGTGGGCGTGCTCGTCGGCGACATCCTCAGCGATCCCCTGGGTGATTTGTTGGTAGACCTCAAACGACAGGCCCCGGGCGATGGCTCCGCTTGTTTACTGGATAAAAAGGGCTTGGTTCTGATGACCACCGACCCGCAGGCGACTTTGCTCTCCCCGCACCTCGATGTGACCAGTGGCACCTTGCGCGTGCCGTGGGGCCAAAATGCGAGTGGTTACCTGGTATACAGGGACGCCTATGGTCGCCAACAGATGGCCGGCTACAGCCGGCTACGCACCTACGGTGCCAACCAAGCTGGCGAGTGGGGGTTGATCACCCTAGCTTCTTACGACGCTATTCTGGCGCCGGTAAGGCAATCGTTCAACTGGACGTTGGGCTTCCTGTTCGTGACGCTCGTGGGGGCGGTGGGTTTGGGGTTGTGGTTGGCGCGCCGCCTGGCCAACCCAGTACTCAAATTAACCGAAAGCGCAAAGACCATCGCCGCCGGTCGCTACGACGCTCTGGTGGCGGTCACCACGCGCGATGAAATCGGCGCACTAGCCGAGGCCTTCAACCTCATGGCCCGTACGCTGCAAACGGAGATCACCAAACGCGCCCAAGTTCAAGAGTCGTTGCGCGGTGCCAACGAGAAACTGGAGCAGCGCATGGAAGAGCGCACCAGGCAGCTATGGCAGGCGAACGAACAATTGCACGCGCTTTCGCGTAGTCTTTTCCAAGTCCAGGAAGACGAACGCAGGCACCTGGCGAGGGAACTTCACGACCACATGGGCCAAGCGCTAACGGCGGCCAAGATCAACGTGCAAGCCGCGCAGCATTTGCAGGAGCGCGACGCCATCGTGCGTCGACTAGACGACAGCGTCGCCATCCTTGAGCAGCTTCTGCAGCAGGCGCGCCAACTCGCGCTCGAGCTTCGTCCGCCGCTTTTGGACGATTTGGGGCTGGTGTCGGCATCGCGATCGTACCTCTATCAGCAAGCACAGCGCGCCGGTCTTCGCGTCGAGTTTTTCGCGGATCCAGCCCTGGAGCGAGCCGATGCGGGCGTTGAGACGGCCTGCTTCCGGGTGGCTCAAGAGGCGCTGACCAACGTGGTGCGCCATGCGCGCGCCAAAACGGTGATTGTCGAACTGGATCGGACGCCGGAGGTCTTGCACCTGGTGGTGCGGGACGACGGGATCGGCTTTGACGTGGCGATGGCCCAGCAGCGCGCTCAACAGGGCGCCAGCTTGGGCCTGCTTGGGATGCGCGAGCGGGTGGCGCTGCTGGGCGGGGAATTGGACTGCAATTCCGCGCCCGGCCAAGGCACGGAAGTCCATGCCTTCTTTCCAGTGCAGTCCCGGCCGGACGCTCAGGAGCCAAGGCCATGAAGACCGCTCGCGTACTACTGGCCGATGACCACGACCTGGTGCGCGCCGGCATTCGCTCGCTTTTGGAAAGGATGACCGGAATCGAGGTGGTGGCCGAAGCCTCAGATGGGCGCGAAGCCCTCGAATTGGCCAAAAAACAGCTGCCTAATTTGATGCTCTTGGACATTGCCATGGCCGGGCTGAACGGCTTGGAAGCGCTGGCGCGGGCAACCAAGGAGTTTTCTGCGGTAAAGGTGATCATTCTCTCGATGCACGCCAACGAGGAGTACGTGCTGCAGGCGCTTCGGGCGGGAGCGCGCGGCTACCTTCTCAAGGATGCAGCGGTGGCCGAACTGGAGCTGGCCCTCAGGGCAGTGAATCGCGGCGAAATTTACTTGAGCCCCCGCATTTCTAAGCGCGTCATCGACAGTTACCTGGAGCGCCTGGAAAACGAGCGTCCCCTGCGCGAAGAATTAACGCTCCGTCAGCGCGAAATCGTGCAACTGATCGCAGAGGGCAAAAGCACTAAAGAGATCGCATTTTTCTTGAAGGTCAGCATCAAGACGGTCGAAGCGCATCGGGCGCAATTGATGGAGCGACTAGGAATCCACGATGTCGCTGGCCTGGTGCGTTACGCGATGCGGGTGGGTCTGGTGCCGCCAGAAAAAGGGCTTACGGCCTAACGGTCGGCGCTGGCTGTTTTTTGGAAGCCTTTCCGCTTCACCCGTTCAACCCGCGAAACATCGGCAGGATTTATGAGCAAACGAGAGACCAGCGGAAAGCGATTCAGAAATTGAGAGGTCACATGCACTTCGAAGCATTTTCCTTTGGTTCAGTCCGCATCGATGGGAAGACTTACGAGCATGATGTCGTGATCGACCGGGGCCACATCGGCAAGCGCAAAAAGAAACCGTCCAAAAAGTTCCGCGATGCTTTTGGACACACTCCGCTTTCAGTCGGGGAGGACATACCCTGGAAGTGCAGACGGCTTGTGATCGGGACGGGCACTGGAGCCTTGCCGGTCATGGAAGAGGTAATGCGCGAAGCGCAACGCCGCAAGATCAGATTGACCATTCTTCCGACAACCGAAGCTATCAAAGCGCTGCAGGAGAATCCGGACGAGACCAATGCGATCCTGCACATTACATGCTAGAAGTTGAACTCGGCCCCGGAATTGGAAGAGATCCTCAATCGCTGTGCTTGCCGCTCGCACCCTAGCTCTCATGCTCGCCTGTGCATTGAGTACCAAACGCCAGTTCCTTGCACAAGTCACAAATCCGCAGGCATTTGTGAACGCTAGCTAACCGGTTGCATGACGCAGCGGGGCGTTGCAGGCGCAGGCACGGTAGTCGAAACCGGGTCGTGACGACAGTGATTCCCACTTGGGCCTAAAGCCAACTGGAAATGTCTTTCCCGCGAGGTCAAAGTACGACCAGACCAAAGTTTGTGGGAGCTCCTTCGTGACCTGCCACCCGAGTCCTCGGTCGACATCGACAGAGGTGAGGCTAACAGGCCAAAAAACAGAGAGATGTTTCGCCCACTCCACCATTTCCTACGAATCCTCTTCCTCTCCGCTCTCTTCCCCCTGCGAGCCTTCCTCTTGAATCATTCGAAGCGTCTCTGTCACGTCTTCGACCTCATCCCAAACATCAAGGCTTACGTAGATCGGGGCGTGCTGCGCAGTCGCCATGGCAATACAATCGCTGGGCCGCGCATCGATCTCGATGACCTTCTTCTGTTGCAATTCGTTCTCCGCAATGAGAACAAGCCTTGCATAGTAGGTGCCGCGCTGGAGATCGTTGACGATCACCCTTTCGATCTTCGCTCCAAGCGCTCGCAAGATATTCGCTACCAGATCATGGGTGAGCGGCCGTTCCTTTTGTGTGTCTTGCATGAACATCGTGATCGCCGTTCCGACGCTCTGATCGACGAACATCACGAATACCTTGTCCTCGTTGCCAAGGAAAACTGCCCAGCCGCCGCTCGTCGCAGCCACGGCGCGAACCTTAACTTCGACAACGGGCTTACTCATACTGCAAGTCTGGCTATCCGCCTTCACGCCAAGATCCGAATTGCGGTCCGCATCGTGGCCGACCCAACGACTGTTTCGCGTGTGCTTGAGCAACCAGATGTATCGTCGGATTTACTACTAATAACATCGTGACCCTTCCATCACAAACCCGCTCTAAGTGAATCTCGGCGTGCACTGCTTCAGCTGATCGTAGAAACCAAAATTAAAGTCGATCGAGACAAAATTTTTCAGGCTCGCCCTTGCTCTTTTGTCGCAAGATAGCACCTACTCGAGCATTCTTTCGGAGCGGCAACTCCTTTTCATTTTCCAAGGCGCCGAAATCCAATAGATTGTAGTCTGGCTCGCGGGTCGAACGGCTTGTTCGCGCCTTTGCGGTAACCTTTTCGAAATGTCGGTGGAAGGTACCAGGCACGAGGCCTATTTTGAATAAAGGGAGGACGTTCAAAGTTGGACGTTGATCTCATCATCCTCAAAAAAGTCCGCTTCGACTGTCTTAGATAAGTCGAAGAAGGAGATAACCAACGAAGGCCGAAAACGAGCAAAACGCGTCCTTATGGTCAATCTGCGGAGGATTTCCTTCGGTACGGCCTAGACCTAGACCCTCTTGCTGGTTGGTACGCGAAAGCCTAGGGTGAAGTGGAATGTACGGAACTCGTAGAGGGTAATACAATATTAGTAAAAAGAAGATGAATAATCGGAAAGCTAGGAACTCGGATAGATTTGCAGGCTAAAACGAACCTGCTGTTCAGGGCGCTTGCGCGGAACGAGTTAAAGCTGACCTGTGTGAGATTCATAAAGGCCTGCCCTAACTGTAGGAAAAAAAGATGCATTCCAGAAAAAGATCTGACGAGGAGTTCAAACGCCAGTTGGGGTGGTCAAAGTCTTCGGAGGTGGCCCGTTCTTTTTGAAGGAAACGGATCATAAAAGACGTCAATAGTATGCGACCAGCGACTGAAAACATGCTATCTTGATTGCAGCTAGAATCTCGATTCTACGCGGTTCTCTCGAAAGCTGCTTCTAAGTGGCCTAGCGTCAAAGCCACGCCCGATCGAGGTCCCGGGACCGAAACGGCCAAAAGGCCGCGAAAGTGTTCGAATAAGGAAAAGGAATTTACGCATGGCAGGTACATAATGAACGAGTTCACAGACACAAATGAGCAGGCCTTTCTTGACGCGTGCAAAGCAATAAGTGTTGAGCCTAAGGCGACGGTTAACATGCAGAAAGAGCGATACCTTGTTTCGGAATTCTTAATAAATCCAGTGTCATGGCTGGAAACTGAAAGCCTGTATCACTCTTACACAACGCGGGGAGAGGCCCAGGACGTCGCCCACGGTATCGATCGAATGATCAGTGAGGGCGCACCAGTTGGCCAGAGCAAGTTGTTTCCTCGACCAAAGCATTCAAGAGCGCCATCGGATACAGCGTTCGGGTCCTGACCCGGGAGGAGACGGAACATATGGCAATCAATGTGAAACCTCTCGGCGATCGCGTGTTGGTTCAGCCCCTCGAAGAGAAAGAAGTCAAGAAGGGAGACATCATCATTCCCGACACGGCGAAAGAGAAGCCTCAGGAAGGCACCGTCGCAGCCGTCGGCACTGGCAAACTCGACGACAATGGCAAGAAGATCGAATTCACCGTCAAAGTCGGCGACAAAGTCCTTATCTCCAAATATGGGGGCACCGAGATCAAGATCGACGGTGAGAACTACCTGATCATGCGCGAGGACGACATCCGCGGAATCATTGGGTAACCATTAAAGAAGCTCACTAAATAGATCTATGGCAGCAAAGCAATTGCAGTTTGATGAGGCAGCCCGTCATGCGCTGCTCCGGGGCGCGGGAAAGCTCGCCAGAGCCGTTAAAGGCACCCTCGGACCGTGCGGACGCAACGTCCTCCTGGACAAGAAATACGGTAGTCCAACCATCACAAAAGACGGCGTTACCGTAGCGAAGGAAATCGAGCTCGAGGACCCGTACGAAAACATGGGAGCTCACCTGGTCCGCGAGGTCGCTTCCAAGACCTCCAATATTGCCGGTGATGGCACAACGACCGCGACCGTGCTGGCCGAAGCAATCTTGCGCGAAGGCCTCAAGAACGTGACCGCCGGCGCGAATCCGACCTCTCTGCAGCGCGGTATCTTGCAGGCAGTTGAGGCGATCGTCGAAGAGCTAAAGAAAATCTCCAAGAAAGTGTCGAATCGCAAGGAGATCGCTCAGGTCGCAACCGTTTCGGCCAACTGGGACACCACAATTGGCGATATCATCGCCGACGCGATGGACAAGGTTGGCAAGGACGGCACGATTACGGTTGAAGAGGCAAAAGGAATCGAAACCACACTCGAAGTGGTAGAGGGTATGCAGTTCGATAGAGGCTACCTGTCTCCGTACTTCGTGACCAATGCTAAGAGTATGGAAGTTGCCCTCGAGAACGCTTACGTCCTGATCCAGGAGAAGAAGATTACCAGCTTGAAAGATCTTCTTCCGCTCCTCGAGAAGGTCGCGAAGGCTAGCCACCCGTTGCTTATTATTGCTGAGGACATCGCAGGCGAAGCTCTCGCGACGCTCGTGGTAAACAAGTTACGGGGCACCCTCCAAGTTGCCGCAGTGAAAGCTCCCGGCTTCGGCGACCGCCGCAAAGCGATGCTCGAGGATATCGCGGTGCTCACCGGTGGTCGTTGCCTTACCGAGGACCTTGGGATCAAGCTTGAAAACATCACGCTGGAAGATCTCGGCCGGGCAAAGCGGATCACGATCGACAAGGAAAACACGACGATCGTTGAAGGCGAAGGTTCTACCAAAGATATCCAAGGTCGAATTAAGCAGATCCGTCGTCAGATCGAGGAAACCACTTCGGACTACGATCGCGAAAAATTGCAGGAGCGTTTGGCCAAGCTGGCCGGCGGTGTTGCCGTTATCAATGTCGGTGCCGCCACTGAGACCGAAATGAAGAAGAAGAAAGCTCGTGTGGAAGACGCCCTGCATGCGACCCGTGCGGCCATCGAGGAGGGTGTCGTTGCCGGCGGAGGGGTTGCTTACCTTCGCGCACAAAAGGCACTCGATAACATTAAGCTGGAAGCGGATGAGGCTGTTGGTGCGGAAATCGTTCGCCGCGCACTGGAGTTTCCGACACGTCAGCTCGCCAACAACGCCGGCCAGGAAGGGGCCTTGATTGTCCAGGAAGTCAAGAAACGCAGCGGCAATGAAGGGTTCAACGTGGCTACCGGCAAATACGAGGACCTGGTAAAGGCCGGCGTCGTCGATCCGACCAAGGTGACTCGCACAGAGCTGCAGAACGCCGCTTCGATCTCCTCTCTCATGCTCACCACCGAAGCATTGGTGACTGAGATGCCCGAGAAAGAAAAACCGGCTTCGAGTGGTGCGGGTGGCATGGGTCGTATGGATTACTAAGCCACACCATTCCAAGCTGAATCCGAAACCCGATCCCAATTTTCTGAGCGTAACAAACAAATTTACAGACAAAAATGAACAGGCCTTTCTTGACGCCTGCGGAGCAATAAGTGGTAAGCCTAACGCAATGGTTAACACCCAGAAAGAGCGGTACCTTGTTTCGGAATTCTTAAAAAACTCCAGTGTGGGGGAAACTGATTTTGCCTTACGCAATAAGTCAACGATTAAAGCTTCCGTAAAACTCGACGAACTTCTTGGCGCTTTAATCCGTGGCTGAACCAAAGCTGAGTGCTTAGATCGTAAGTTTCATGCAACAGCCCGAGGCACTTAAAGACTGCGTCTAGTAGGGAGCGCGGTGAGACATCTCGCCGTTCTTCCAGTGACCCGCCTTTTCGGCTCAGTGGGGGAAGGAGTTCCGCCCCTTCGGCTTCGGTCCGGAGCGTGCTTATCTGAATTGCATGATTCGAGCGAATGATTCCGAGCGCCGCGCAGTGTTCTAGGGCATCCGATCAGCTATCAAATCCGGTTGTGGCTTCTGAGCCGATCTGCGGCGAAGTTGGTGCATGGCTGACGATTCTGATACGAGCATTAAGATTTACCTCCGAGAGATCATGCAGACACCGCTGCTGACCGCGCAACAGGAGATCGAGCTTGCCGCCCGCGTTAAGAATGGCGACCAAAAAGCTCGGGTGTGGATGATCCAAGCAAACCTTCGACTGGTCGTTAAGATCGCTCATGACTACTCGAATTTAGGGCTCCCGCTCCTCGATTTGATTTCTGAAGGAAACATTGGTCTGATGAAGGCCGTCGAACGCTTTGACCCGGCAAAGGGTGGCAAGTTGAGTACGTATGGTGCTTGGTGGATCAAGCAATCGATCAAACGTGCGCTGGCGAACCAGAGTAAGACGATCCGACTTCCTATACATCTGATCGACAAGGTCTACAAACTGTACCGAGCCTCCCTGATAATGAGCGAGGAGTTAGGTCGTGAACCGACCGATGAAGAACTGTCCGAAGAGATCGGTATCTCGAGCACGAAGCTTGCTCAGTTGAAGACAGTTTCGATTCGACCAACGTCCCTTGATGCTCCGATCAGCGATGATGATTCAACCGAATTTGGCGAGATCGTCGGTGATGAAGATGCGCAGACGCCGTTTGAGTTGTTCAGAGACAAGAACATGCGCGACGAACTTAGCGAGCTTTTGGAGGTGTTGGACGACCGCGAGCGGCAGATTATCTTCAAGCGATTCGGGTTGGACGGCAGCAAACCGAAAACTCTCGAAGAAGTTGGAGAGAAATTCGGAGTGACCAGAGAGCGGATCCGGCAGTTGCAGAATGTCGCCTTGGCGAAACTGCGCAGGGCGCTCGCCAAGAGGGAGAAGCCGACCGTACGGCGCGACCCAATTCAATTCCTCAAACCAGTCTCTCCAGATCCCACCAGGACGCGTCTTCGCGTGGCCAAAGCTAGCATCCGCCCAAAGCTACCCTGCATCTGATACTCGAATCCTCTGCGAGTGAAATGTGACGCCAATGCTAACTGGAGCGTGTTCGTTTCGCTGTTTAGCACCCTAGTCGAGCGGGAATTGATCGAAACGATCGGCACCGAGACCGCGCCAAAGTCAGCCCCGCAAATTAATGAAGCACATGCGTCAGAATAGCGCACAAAGACGCGGGGGCCCACGCGACAGCGATCAAGCTCCACGTCGCTATTCGGCGGCTCACCGCGTTTCCGGTACGGACGATGCACCGGCCGATTTCCTCGTCCGTTCCATTTTAGGCCGGCTCGTCTCGGTCAATCACCGAGAATTTCCTGGCGTTGTGTACTATTCTGCACAGTTAATATCCCATGCGAAAATTCCTGTTGATCGAGGACTCTAGTTCCGTTCGGCAGCCATCCTATGAAAATCTGCGGTGCAACGCCGCGGAGAATGCACTATGAGGATCGCCTTAGACGCGATGGGGGTGATTGCGCTCCTAAAAACACCATCGAGGGAGCTGTCCTAGCGCTCAAAGAATATCCCTATATCGAAAAGCTCTTCCTGGTCGGGGATGCCGTCGCCACAGGGAATGAACTCGAGCGCCTCGACTTCAAAGATGCGCGGATCGAGATTTTCCACGCCTCGGAAATTGTCTCGATGACGGAGTCGGCGGCAAAGGCGGTCCGCCACATGAAGGACGCGTCGATTTGTCGTGCAGTCGATCTTGTCAAAAATGGATTGGCTCACGCGGTAGTTTCCGCAGGACACACCGGGGCAGCCGTGGTGGCCTGTGTCCTCAAACTCCGGACGCTGAAAGGCATCGACCGGCCGGCCATTGCCTGCTTGCTGCCGACACAGAACAAAGTTTTCGTTTTGATCGATGGGGGAGCAAACCCGGACTCAAACCCGGAAAACCTGGTTCAGTTCGCGATTATGGGCTCCGTTTTTTCGGCGCACGTCCTTGGCTACAACAACCCTTCAGTCGCGTTGATGTCGATTGGCGAAGAAAACATGCAGGGTAACGACGTGACCAAAGAAGCTTTCAAACTATTAAAGGCGAGCGGACTCAATTTTCGCGGTAACATTGAAGGACACGATCTGTTTGAAAAACCGGCTGAAGTGGTGGTCTGCGACGGGTTCACCGGCAATGTGGTCCTCAAGACCACTGAGGCAGTCGCCCACGCTATATTTTCCTGGCTCAAACTCGAGCTCTTCAGGAATCCGGTTCGCAAGCTCGGCGCAAAGCTCGCCGAAGGTGCATTTAAGTCAATTCGGAAAAAGACCAACTATGAGGAGTACGGTGGCATGCCGTTGCTCGGCGTAAATGGCGTCTGTATCATTGCTCATGGAGCGAGTTCGCCGGTTGCGATCAAAAATGCCATCCGCTGCAGCCGAGTCCATTAAGCAGGAGATAAACCCAAAGATTTTGCGGGCGGTTCAATCCTATAATGAGAAGTTCTCCGCCGGACCAATAGACCGAGAAGAACGGTTTTGCGGGTCGGGGGGAGAAGTTTCGTGACCAGACTTATCCTCTGTTTGCTCGTTAATGGCTGAGTTGAAGAATGCTCTGCGTTGCGGTGACGTTTCCGTATCCGGCTTCCGGCAGTTCCGGGCTTTGAGGAATACCTGATGCCGCACGCGGAGTTTAATGAGGCTCGCGGATGGCAGTCTGCGGCTTGCTGGTTCTACCTCTGCGGCGGACTATCTGGATGCACATCTGTCACTCTTGCGCCAATCGCTCGATCAAAACAATTCTCTTGCCGCTCAGCAGTTACCAAAGGCCGAATTGAGCAGTGCCGGACTTAAGGGGTCACTCCGCTGGATGATCCCTTCGAAAACGCCTAGACGCGCGAAGCTTTTCTCGTCCCTCGCCGGGCCCGAAAAACACTAGGACCTCCGTTGCACGAGCCCGGATTGGTTCCGGTAACGCACGCGGAATCTTGTTAATCTGTCGTAAGGTCTTCCCAATCGATCATGGGATTACCGTCCACCACAATACACCGCAATCAGGAACTCGCCGATTAAGCTGTGACCGGCTGGAAAAAGTTGAAAGCACGACTTCCCAGCCGTAAGAACGTAAAGGACGATACGAAGTCGAGAGAGAACTCACGAAGTAGAGGGGCCAAGAATCATGGGAAACTGTGATTTTCTCGAGATTCCAAATAGCAATACGCAATGCTCGATCCCGACTTATGGCTTCGCCAGCAGCTTTGGCAGCAACTCTGGAAAGGACCAGGGGCAGTCTCGGCCTATGTGTCGATACCTATACCTTTAGTTTGTGCTGGGCTTTCGCCGATCATTTCAACCGATTTTGAAGGCCCAAGTTTGTGTATTCTGGCAATCACTGTTCTCCTCAGTGTTTTGCTGATCTTCGTTGACGAAATTGGCTCATGCCGAAAGCACCACCTGGGTTTATTGCGCTTCTCTGTCGCCAAAAGCCGCAGTCGTATCA
>Ga0206947_1073_pt1 | contig 31922 bp, 40 predicted proteins | sample Alteio_BWOrgHeat_3_FD_153239 | JGI IMG/M metagenome (GOLD analysis project Ga0206947, IMG submission 153239) | Enriched cells from forest soil in Barre Woods Harvard Forest LTER site, Petersham, Massachusetts, United States -... | ecosystem: Environmental > Terrestrial > Soil > Temperate forest > O...
TCAACAAGTATTTAGAAAATAGATGTCAACAAAATTGAAACTATATCGTATAACACTGATGCAGAATAACTTCCGTTATCGGGCTACAATGATAAATGGTACAAAGATTTATTATATTTTTGTACAAAATTTCGCTATAGGTATGGCCTTAAGCCGTTGCAATTAAATACTATAGCCAAGGTTTTGGACCTACTAATATGTTTGAAGATACCCTTTTTAATGGCCTTATTGGTGATGATTTAAATAAGATTATATTGTTATCAGGCCATGTCTGCGACGTTCCTGTTTCTACTTTTGCATTTTCCGCTAACAATCAATTGACTATAATAGCATCCGGCGGGTTCTCTAAAAGCAACCTTCCGGCACTGCCAGCGTTGACAAGCCATCAGCAACTGATAGTACCAGACATATTTACTGACAGCCGATTCGTAGACAGCCTGTTGTTAAAAATAGAGCCTTCCGTTCATTTTTTTGCTTGCTTTCCGGTTGATACAGGCGAAGATCTTCCGGATGGCTGGCTGTGTATAATGGATTACCAGGTACGCCAAATCAGCGATGAGCAAATTGCACAACTGCAATTATTAGCTGCTCAGGCGTCATCAATTGTTAAATTAAGGCTGGAAAATTTATCTCTTAAAAAAAGCAAAGCCTTTTACGAGAATATTTTAAACAAAATACCCACCGATGTTGCCGTTTTTGATGCCGACCACCGGTATCTGTTTGTAAACCCTGGCGCCATAAGCATTGAGGAATACCGCAACTTTATTATTGGTAAAGACGATTATGAGTACGTAGCCTATCGCAACCGGGATATATCCATTGCGGATTCGCGCCGGGAGAACTTTTTGAAGGTAAAAAACACAGGCAAGGAAGTAAGGTGGGAAGAAGATATAACCGGCCCGAAGGGAGATATACTTACCCACGTGCGCCGCATGTACCCGGTATTTGATGATGATGGCGCTTTATCAATAGTAATTGGCTTTGGTATGGATATAACCGACCGGAAATTGCTGGAACAAAAACAGGTATTGCTTGTGAAGCAGTTATCGGCACAAAACACACAGCTGACCGATTTTTGTAACATTGTTTCGCACAACCTGAGGGCGCCGCTGGTAAATATGTCAATGCTGGTAGAGTTTATTGAGGAGGCAGAGGACACCATGGAGCAAAAGGTTTTAGTTTCGAAACTTACTCCGGTAATTGATAACCTGCATAGCACTTTTAATGAACTTGTGGAATCTATACAGATTAAGCAGGACCTTGACATACAATCAGAAAATATACCCCTTAGAGATTGCCTGCAGCGAACCGTAGAACTAATGGACCCTGAAATACAAAAATCGGGCGCGGTTATTACCGTTGATTTTGATGATGCACCTTCCGTTTACTTTCCGCCGAAATACTTATACAGCATATTTCAAAACCTGATCAGTAATTCGTTAAAATATCATTCTCCAAAAAGAAACCCTGTTATAAAGCTGGCAAGCAAAAAATTGCCGGGAAAAATACTACTTTCGGTAAATGATAACGGACTGGGCATTGACCTTGTTAAACAAAAAAACAATATTTTTAAAATAGGAAAAGTGTTTCACCGGCATCACGATGCCAAAGGCTTTGGCTTGTACATGACCAAAACACAGGTGGAAGCCATGAATGGTAAAATATGGGCCGAAAGTTCCCCGGGAGAAGGCACCACCTTTTTTATTGAATTTACCAACCAGAAAGAATGAGCATAGTAAAGAATATTTTTATTGTTGACGATGATGACATATTTGTTTTTTTAACCAAAAGAATGATTAAGGCCACCAGCCGCGATATTAAAATTGTGGAATTTACTGATGGCGAACAGGTTTTGGAATTTTTAAAAACCAATATTGATAATTTGGAGCTACTGCCAGATATTATGTTTTTGGACATCAGCATGCCGGTAATGGATGGCTGGGGGTTTTTGAAAGCCTATACACCTTTGGCGCCGTCTGTAAAAAAGAATATAGCTATATATATTGTATCATCGTCTATATCGCCTCACGATATGGAGAAGGCCAGGCAATTTAAAATTGTAACTGACTTTTTGATAAAGCCATTGGCCAAGGAAAAGTTTATTAGTATTTTGGATAGGGTATAAACAACCTTCTTCATAATTATCCGTACAAACCCTAACCTGCACAATTATTAAATTCCGGTGTTTACCTATGCCCGGTCATGAAGTTTTCTCCTTCAGATAATAGCAGTTGTTGTACGTTCATTGCTGATTGTAACCAAACAGGTTTGCTTAATATGGCAATCTGCCCATTTCAGCATATTCAACAAACAGATATTAAAACACTTTTTAGCCGGAATTTATGCTAATTTATAAAGCTATTGCCTTTGCCGATGCACTCGAAATTGAAGGAAAAACCATTTGCGGAAACCCTGCAGGTATTGTTATTTGCAGAACTGAATTGCCCGATGAGCAAACCATGGCAAGGATGGCGATGGAGATAAACCAACCCATAATAGCTTTTATAAAACAACGCAAGGGCAACGAATTTGATATCAAATTTTATTTCCCCGATGGCAGGGAATGTTTTTTGTGCGGGCACGGTACTTTGGTAGCCGCTTACATCATCAACAAACTATATCATTACGAGCATATTGCCTTAAGAATACAGGCCAACGATTTTGTTATTAACTGCGATATAGATGGGCAAAAGAAAGTGAGGGCATACCTTTCCTCCTACCCGCTATCTGCTATGGCTGCCGACAAAGCCCCTTTGTATCTTGAACTGCTGGGACTTAGTGAGGAAGACGTAATTGACAAACTTTACTGCCCAATGCTGAACGACTGTGTTGTGGTTTTAAAAGATTGCGCAAGGTTAAGATTTATTGAACCGGACTACACATTACTCTCGGCACAAATTAAACGCGACAATTTCAGGGCATTGATGATTACTGCGGCCTCAAAAAACCAGGAAATTGATTATGAAATAAGGGTTTTTTGCCCTTATGTTGAACATCATGAGGATATTTCATGCGGATCGGCCAACTGCTATTTATTGCCTTACTGGAAAGATTCGTTGCATAACGACTCATCCGATGACCTGGTAATTTTATGCCCGTTTAAACCAACAAACAATGCATTTGGCGGAATTGAAAATGGCAATTATTATTTATCCGAAAACGCAGTTAGCATATCGGGACTAATACATGAAATATAGCGATGATTAATATACAGCGAAAATAGTCCGGCTTAAATTGACTGCGTCCAAAAACAAACCAAACCCCGCCTTGTTAAATATGATAAATTTAACCTTTGAAAAACTTCATATTAACATTGCTTTGTGCATCATCTTTTTTGGCAAATGCCCAGGTTACTGATTCGGCACGAAACAATACCATTGATTCCGCAAAAAAGGACCTGACAACCAAGCCAGATACAGTGCAACATTTACACAGCAAATTCGGCTCCGTCATTGTGCCCGCAGCGTTGGTAGGCTATGGAGCCCTTTCGTTCGTGATAAAACCTGTGCGCAACGTTGATTACTACTTTAAAGCGCGAATAGCGCGAAGCGACCCTAATTATAACTCAAAAGCGGCGGATTATCTGCAGTTGTCGCCTGCTATTTTGGTATATGCTTTAAACCTTGCGGGGGATGAGGGTAAAAATCGTTTTATTGACAGAACTGCTATACTCACTTTATCCGGAGGGATTTTAACAATGGTTGATGGATTAAAATTTGTAGCGCACCGCCAGCGGCCTTATGGTACTGATCCGCTTTCCTTTCCATCAGGGCATACCGGGGCGGCTTTCCTTGCCGCAGAGTTCCTGGCGCAGGAATATGGCGATAAATCGCCGTGGTATGGGGTATTAGGCTACACCATTGCCACTACTACCGGTGTTTTGAGATTATATGGCAGGGCCCATTGGTTTAGCGATTGTGTAGCAGGGGCCGGATTTGGTATACTATCAACCAAGGTGGCTTATTGGGCTTATCCCTACATCCGAAATGTATTTACGCATACCGGCAAGCACGGACGAAGCGTGATGATTGTACCCACCTACCAGGACGGTGCGCCGGGGCTGGTATTCGCAATGCAGTTATGAAATATCACGTTTGGATGTGTTGAATTATATCTACATTTATCACCGATCTGAAAAACGCAATACAACGTAGTGACAACCAAAACCCTCTGCATCTATTCATCCATCTTTTTGGCGCTAACTGCTGCTTGCAACTTATTGTACAACATCATTAGTCTGCAACTTGGAGAACTAACCATATTTCTCGACTCATTTATCGGCTGGTTTTTTGTATTGACTTTTGTTGGATTTATAGCGCAGATACTGGTATTAAGATATTTTCAAACAAGCAAATATTGGTTCGCATTTTTTGCGGGCGCCATTGCCACAATTACCAACCTCTGTTTTACTGCTGATACTTACGCCATACTGGTGTTAAGACAATTCGCCAGTTATTATCTTCCTTTGCTTTTTATTTACCTAAGTGCAACTGCAATATCCGGTATAAGCCTTATATTTTCAGCTACAGCTAAAAGTAGTTGGCTAAAATTGGCGGGGATTTATATTCTTGTTATTAGCCTAATTTTAATATCCGCAACTATTTGGCGAATGGTTGCGGTCAACAGCACATTATCAAAAATAGCCCAATGGGCTTCGGTACTTGGCGGTTTAACCCCTATTTTGTTTATGATGCACTTCTTAGGCGAGATTAAGGCGCTAAAAACAACAAACACGGAGCGCCCCACAAATACATTTTTAGAATATATATGTTTTATTGTAGCTGCTGTAGCTTTAACGTTTACCATAACATTTGCGATACTAATAGCCGATGAAGGCTATATGCAGCTATATTGGCGAACGCAAAACGCCAAAGACATTAATCAATTTGCCAAACTTTGCGAGACAAGGATCTTTGTTGGAAAAAAGGGTGATACCCTCCACTATCTTTTGTTAAAACCGCTGCATTACGATGCCCGAAAGACGTATCCTCTGGTAATATCTTTACCCGCCGGTGGCTATGGTGGCTCGGCAGCGATATGGCTATCAACCGCCAGCAATAGAAAAGAATTCCCGGCATTTGTTTTTGTACCTTTTTGCCCGGAGGTGATAGGTACACCCAATTATCCGCCAATAGATTCATTATTTTTTGGAGCTATAAGCGCATTGAATAAAGAGCCGGGAATAGATATAAAAAGGCGCTACATAACGGGTGTATCAAGGGGCGGGTACGGCACCTGGCATTTTATATGTACCAGGCCCGATCTGTTTGCCGCAGCCATACCGGTTTGCGGCGGGGGCGATACTAAACTCGCCCAAAAAATTGTTAATATGCCGGTATGGGCATTTCATGGTTCTGCCGACCGGAATGTTCTGGTTAGCGAATCGCGGAATATGATTGCAGCGATAAAAAAGGCAGGCGGGAACCCAAAATATACCGAATTCCCGGGTGAAACACATGGAATTTGGTATATCGTTAGCACAAAGCCGGGTTTATGGGATTGGCTTTTTGCGCAAAAGCGCAATTAACCCTGCCACGATCTTTTCAACAACTTGTACTTTTCAGCTTCTTCAAAGCTAAGTAATGATAAGATATTGAGCGATTTTCCATCGCGACCAGTGAAGCTGTAATTGCTTTTTTGAGCGGTTTCAAAAAACTGAATAGCATATTGATCCTTTAAGCCTGCGTTGTTTTCTATAATTTCGGCAAACTTTGTCTTGAAGTTTTCCTTTTGAATAACCGAAGCTGTTGTTTTGGCCACCATAATTATTTCTTTTTTACTTTAATTGCCGACAAGCCCTTTTGCCCCTGCTCAGTTTCGAAAGTAACCATATTGTTTTCCTTTAACGGTTCGGTTAAGGCATTTATATGTACAAAAATACTTTCCTCTGTTTGCAAATCGCGGATAAAACCATAGCCCTTAGCCTCATTAAAAAAGCTAACAACACCGTTTCTAACGGTGTCGTGAGGCAAATCCAACTGTTTAGCAACAGCAATCTGAATATCTTCTACGTTGACTTTTATTTTCCTTGACGGATCGGGAGGAGTAGAGGTAATATTCCCATTCTCATCAATATAAGCCATCATATCCTCCAGGCTTTTGCCTTTGCCGGCATTAGCCTTTCGGTCTTCGGCCCGCTCTTTTTTCTCTTTCGATTTTTTTAAGCGGGCCTTTTCTTTTTCTTTTTTACTAAATGTTTCCGTTGATCTTGCCAATGCTGATTATGCTAATTTTACATTAACGGCGCCAGGGCCTTTTTTTCCTTCTTCCACATCATAGGTAACTTCGTCGTTTTCGCGAACTTTGTCTATCAAACCTGTAACGTGAACAAACACTTCTTTTCCGCCATTTGCGGGTGTAATAAAGCCGAAGCCTTTTGATTCATTAAAAAATTTTACTGTACCTGTTGCCATTGTATAATTGGTTAAGCACGCAAGATACGTTTAATTATCGGAATTAGGTGAATTTATCCAAAATCAGGCGAATATTTCCAGCGGGCCACAATTATTTTTCTTCAACAAAGGCAATTATATAACCATCAGGATCAGTTATATAAAACTCGCGGCCATACGGCATATCCCGTAAAGGTTGAATAACCGCTACCTTTTTATTTTTAATTTCGTTAAATAAATCTTCAATCCCTTCAACAGAAAAGGTTATATCCAGGTGTTCATTGTTCTTTCTGTATGCGCTTTCGCCAACTGCCGGGCTGGCTAATTTAAGATGAATAGAGCATCCGCCATTAACGATACCTGCATAAAAATCTTCGTAGCGAAAGTTAAGTTGGAAGCCCAAATTTTTTATGTAAAACTCAATTGACCGGTCGATATCATTAACCAGAAATTGAGGGCTCATACTTTTTATTTTGGCTGCTGCGATAGTGGTTTTCATACAATTTAAAATAGCTTTGGCGTGGTAAACTACAAAAATGAAACTTATTAACACAAATTACCCGAAATTTACGGAGATGTTTGTAAGATTCGCAGCTACTCCTGTGTATTTACGATGATAAGAAATGCATTACCAAAAGACGCCCCGACTTTAGCCCGGCTTGTAATACTTGCCATGGGAAGCCTTGCCGATAAATTTGTAAATAACCCGCTGGAAACCCTCCCTTTATTTGAACATTTTGCCGGCTTAAAAGGTAACCAGTATAGCTACGAAAATATGCTGGTATGGGATGATGGCGGCGTGCAAGGTATGATTAGCGGCTATGATGGCGCTGATTTAAAAATACTTCGGGACTCATTTTTGGGATATATACGTTTGCTGTATGAATTAGTTATACAACCAGAGGATGAGACGCAGCCGGGCGAGTATTATATTGATTGTCTGGCGGTATTTCCTGACCACCAGGGCAAAGGAATTGGCAAGAAGCTGATTGCGGGGCTTGCGGATTACGCTGCTGCTAAAGGCTATCAGAAATTGGGCCTATTGGCTAATCAAAACAATGTGGCGGCAAGCAAATTTTATGCAGGTCTGGGTTTTAATGTTGTGGGTGTGAAGGATTTTATGGGGGATATTTATGATCATTTACAATTTGATTGCTCAGGCATTTCACGCTAACCTTGACATTCTAATCCGTTTTCTATATTTGGATTCTGATTTCAATTAAAAATGCATCCGCTCATACAGCACATTCAAAAATTGACTTCTGGCTTTGAAATAGCTGAAGAGCCTATATTATCATTTTTTGAGACAAAGGACTTTAAGAAAAAAGATATTTTACAGGAAGAAGGCAAGCGGTGTTCCTCGTATTTTTTTGTTGTGAAAGGATGCCTTCGGCTGTTTTTTACGGACATTAATGGTGTTGAACAAACCATGCAATTTGCATTAGAAAACTGGTGGATAACAGATTTAAATGCTTTCCGGTCGGGGCGAAAATCAGCCTATACCATCCAGGCGCTTGAAGAAACGGAGGTATTGGCCATTACCGCCGCGAATTACGAATTGATGCTGGCAGAATTGCCTATCGCCGAAAAGTATTTCCGCCTGGTATATGAACGGGCCTATGCAGCATCGTTGCTCCGTATCCAAATGATTTCGAGAATGCCCAAGCCCGAATTTTATGAACTATTTCAATCAAGGTATCCGGAATTTATTCAACGGATACCACAGAAAGTATTGGCATCCTTTTTGGGCTTTACCCCCGAATATCTGAGCGAATTGCGGAAAAATATCGCAAAGCGAAAAAGTAATCCATAACCCGTTTATTTCTTAAACCAGCTTAAGTTTTGCGGCGCAGGCAATAGTCATCTTTGCATTATTAAATAACATTAAATAATGCATATTATGAAAATAGTTGTCATCGGCGGTACCGGCCTTATTGGTAGCCAGGTAGTAAATAAACTACAAAACAGCGGGCACGAAGTGATAGCTGCTTCGCCTAATAAGGGCGTAAACGTACTTACCGGCGAAGGTTTAGCCGAAGTGCTGCGGGGCACTCACGTAGTGGTAGACGTATCCAATTCCCCATCCTTTGAAGATAATGCGGTCATGAACTTTTTTAAAACCGCTAACGAAAACCTGTTGCCGGCCGAAAAAATGGCAGGGGTGCAACATCATATTGCATTATCGGTTGTAGGTACTCAAAAACTACAGGAAAGCGGTTATTTCCGCGCCAAACAGGTGCAGGAAGACTTGATTAAGGCATCGGGTATTCCTTATACTATTGTTCATGCTACCCAGTTTTTTGAGTTTGCCGGGGGTATCGTACAAATGAGTATGGCCAATGGAAAAGTAGAAGTGCCAGCGGCAAACATTCAACCCATAGCGAGCAAGGATGTCGCCGCTTTTATGGCCGAAATTGCGTTGGAAAAACCTGCCAATAAAACCCTTGAAATAGGCGGGCCCGAAAAATTTGACATGGCAGCATGGGTAAGGCAATATTTGCAGGCAACTCATCAAAACCACGACGTAGCGAGTGATGCGAACGCTTTGTATTCGGGAGCACCTGTTACAGGTGATACACTGGCACCGGAAGCCGCTGTGTTTTTAGGTAAAACGCACTATGCGGATTGGATTTCAGAAGCGGAAAATCAGAGATAAGGGGGGCATTTAACAAAAAAAACACCTCCAAACTTGCGAAGTTTTGAAAACTTTGCAAGTTTGGCTAAGCGGGGCGCTTATTTCCCCATGTTGCTATTTATCAAAAAAAATGAAAAAATAACGGTTTTTTTGGGTATTAATTTGTACTTTAAAGCTTTCTAAAATCATCCGGCATGTATTTCACCAGCTTACCTGATCATACTAACCCCGGTTTCGACGAGTCTGCGCATTTCAACAAATTTCAGCGGCACAATATCGTCTTTAATGCTATCTCCAATAAAAGCCATTGCGACAGGCACGTAGGGTGCCTTTCCATAAAAACGGTATCGGGCGGCGAAGAATGGTACGGCATAGGGAAACGTCGGTTAGCAGTTAGGCCGGGGCAGTTGCTCATCCTTAACAACGACCAGGAATATTCATGCAGAATAGATACCGCAGGCCAGGTACGGGTACAATCGGTGTTTTTCAGGAGGGACTTTGCCTCGGCCGTATTCCATGATGCCATCTGCAAAGAAGAAACTTTACTCGATAATCCATTTGACCAGCCAAGCCGTTCACTCGAATTTTTCCAGGCGCTGGACCATATCGACCCCTTATTGGACAAAGATATGAAGGGCCTGATGAATGCGCTGGATGAAAATGGCTATGATAGCGATATGGTGGATGAGCGCCTGTTTTTCCTGTTGCAGCACCTGATCAGGATGTACAAAACGGAGGCCAATTATACCAGCCGTGTGAATGCGATTAAACTATCGACAAAAACGGAAATATTTAAACGTCTCTGCCTGGCCAGGGACTTGCTCCATTCGTCGTTTATGGATAAGCCCGATCTTTCTGCTATCAGCCATGCTGCCTGCTTGTCTACACCCCAGCTTATCCGGCAATTTAAATCCGTATTTAACACCACGCCGCATCAATACCTGGTTAGTTTAAGGCTTTCGCATGCAGCGCGGCTATTACAGCACACAGCAACGCCAGTGCACGAGATTACCTGGAAATGCGGCTTCGAAGATACCAGCGCATTCTGCAGGGCGTTTAAAACGGTTTACGGTATGGCGCCACTGCAATACAGGGCCCCATGTTAGGCAAATTGAGCATTTCTGCACACGTCCTTTTCTGTTTTGGCGACTACATTTGGCGCAAATAATTTAAAAAACAGTAAGAATATGGCACAACAATGGCTCATCGCCCCTTCATCCCGTCCGGACCGCAGCCTGGATATTGTTCGTATAGTTGTAGCACTCGTTTTGAGTGTACATTCCATTTACCGCATACTCGCCGGCGATGTGGCCGGTTTCGGCGGATATCTTAGTTCCATCGGCTTTCCGCTGGGTACCGGCCTCGCATGGTTTATTACGCTCTCCACATTGGCAGCCAGCGTTGGCCTTGTTATCCGCAGGCTCATTGTTCCCGCCTGTATTTGCCACATCGTTATTTTGATCATGGGCATCGCGCTCGATCACGTGCACGATGGTTGGTTTGTAGTAGGCGGCGGCAGAAACGGTATGGAATACAGCGTCGTACTTATCGCCTGCTTGTTTGCCGTGCTTTGGTCGTACTGGCCCAGAAAGCAGTAAGGCTGCCGCCATGTAAGACCGATCCGTGCAGCGCAACAAAAAAACAGGCTTACAAGTTGGACCTTACAGGATCTTAATAAATACGTGATTTTTTATTTAAACCCAAATACCAGCGGAAATATAAAAGTCACAATAATTGTCCATCCAAAGTAAATAGGCAGGTAAAAGGCAATAACCTTACCAACTGCCGATAAATCTGCCTTTTTTGAAAGCACCCTAAAAAATTGTACTGTTACTAACAGCAGATTTATTAAAATTAAAATATTGCCGCCCAAAACTGCGGCCCGGTTTGGGCTAAATCCCCATTCTGAAATCCGGAATAAAATAGCAGACAGCGCAACGCCGTTGACTACGATGGTTACCACAGATAACAGGAAAAGTACCCACGTTTGCGTATAATTTTTAGCTATTTTCGATGTTTCGGCAACAGAAAAGAAAATAATGGCCATAACACCCATCAGCAAGCCATTAAAAATAAGTAGGAACTCACGATCGTTATAAGGGTTTTTATGCGAATAAACTATTGCTATCAAATAAACAACCAGCATAACTGCCACCAGCGGACTGAATAGCCTGGCAATAACCGGCGAAACTTTACCTACCAATTGCGGATTGGTTTGCGTAAGATAAGTGCCTACAATTGGGGCGGCAGCAAGCCCGGCAATTGCAATATTTTTGAAATAAAACTCCCGGATATCAAAACCAATCAGCGAGAAAAGCCCGATAGTTACACCTGTCATGATGGCGCCTGCTATCAGTATCAGGGTGGTCATTACAACCAGGTCGCCGTTATACTTTAAGTAGCTGAGCCGTTTCTCTTCGTTGTTTCCCTTTTCTCCAACAAAGGCAAAACCTAATACACACCATAAAAGCAACACTAAATGAATGCACGATAGTATCAGGGTGTCGCTTTTCTTAGCATCAGGAAAAGAATTGATAAAAATTAAACCCGCAAGCGTTGCAGCCGCGATAAAAACAATTTTACCGGTTGATAATTTGTTCTTCCATGCAAAGTAAGCCGTTAGCAAGGGAAAAATGATAAAACCAACATTCCTGGTATAAAAAAACTCCTCGTTTATATGGAAAAATGCAGGTAGCTTAGCAATAAGGCCTGCCAGCAGCGCTGCAATTATCACACCTAATAGTTCCCTGCCCGTGCCCCAGTTAACCTCATCATTCTCGTAATTCAGTCTTTCGTTCCAAAAATCGGCCATTGTATTGCCTTTAAGCTCCGGGTACAGTGAACTAAACGCCCGCTTAAAAAGCGTCTTGTTTGTGCGATACATTTTTTCGAGTTGTCCGGGATCGTTTATATGGGCCAGTATTTCGTCTTTCATGAGTTTATAATTTAAAGTTTATTGGCATACAAATATAGATAAAAGTACTTTGCATTTCAAAGTGTTTAAAAGAAATTATTTGACAACCATGCTTTTTAACTTAAAATCCACCCCAAACGGGTTATTTATTTCTTTCTTAATCGCTATATCTTTATTAAAATATTCAATTAGACAGTTCTTATCAATTTTTTAATAATATGCGCAAAACATTTTTCTTATGCATGGTTGTTCTGCTGATTTTCAGCCAGCACTCAATTGCACAAACCAATTTCTGGAATAGTAAAAGCGCATATTTGGGGCAAGCATTACCCGGAGATACGCCTAAAATATTTGCACCTGGGCTACTGGCAAGCAAAGTAGAATTTACAGCGAACAGGACGGCAATTTCGGCAGATGGCAGGGAAATTTACTATTGTACAAATACAACCTGGAAAAACGCCGACAGCCTGAAAGTGAAATATTTTAGATACGATGGTAAAAAGTGGGTTGGCCCAACCCTGTTAAACTCAAACATGGGGCAAACTGCATTTTCGCCCGATGGCAACACACTATACTTCCGTCGCGGTAATGCAGGAAATATGGTATTCCGGTCTGTAAGAACCGGTACCGGATGGAGTTCGCCAGCCGAATATTTGGTAAGAAACTACCTGATCTATGATTACATGCCCACCAAAAGCGGCAACAAATATGCCGCCAGTAATGGTAACTGGGGATCGCCTAACGATGCAAACGCCTGGAGGTTCAGCGTGATGCCTGCGTCAGATGCTGATACAAGCATTAAAGACTTAGGTACGCCATTAAATTCACCTGGTTTTAACGGAGATTTTTTTGTCGCCTTGGATGAATCCTATATGATCATCAGCACAAACGAAACCAAACAATTTGAATGCGAACTCTATATAAGCTTCCGTAAGAAAGATAAAACCTGGACTGTTCCCAAAAGTTTGGGGCCTTTGATTAACGATGGCCTGGCGCACCGGTATGGCCAATATGTATCGCCCGATGGCAAGTATTTATTTTACACCCGTGGCGAAAGCGAAAAGGATTGTGCGGTTTACTGGGTAAGGTTTGATAATTTGTTAAAAAAACTAAAGGCGGCAAGTTATTTTTAATTTGAATTTTTAACCGTGCATTTCAATTAGCAATCTGGTCCCGGCATCATCTAACGCCCTTTCCCCAGCAACACCTGCCGGGACCGATTGCGGCTTATATGTGGAACAAGTATGTACAGCCACCAAACTCACAAAACCCAACAATTTCCCTCTTCCCATCACCCACCAGTATTCTGATCCATTGTATTGCGTTGCAAACCAACACAGGGAAGAAGAAAAATTTAAGCAGTACATAATCCTCATGTATTAACAATACAAATTTGCTACTCATAGCAATGTAAAACTATAGACTATACTACGAAATGCATGTAGTGGTTTGGTTGACAACAAACAGCTTATTAGGTGTTTTGCCGGCCTGTCTCTTCTATAATATGCTGACAAGCGAGCTTATGGAGTTTTTCGGCTCAAACCAAAATGGGTTGTTTATGCGGTTCTCTTACGAATAGCACCCGCCCGTTCATGTGGATAACAAATCCAGGTTTATTAGACTCGACCTTGTGAATAGCGCCACCGGGGAACTATATTTGCGCTAAAACATACAATTAACTCACAGTAATGCTTCGTAAAATTCTTTTGCTGTTTTGTTTATACCTCGGAGCCCATGCGGCTTTTTCGCAGCAGGCCCGTGATACCTTTACCAACCCGCTGTTAACCAGCGGTGCCGATCCATGGGTTATTTACCATGATGGTTTTTACTATTATACCAATAGCACGGGGAATAACTTAGTGATCTGGAAAACAAAAAATATGGCTCAACTTGCACAGGCTCCGCGCACCGTAATATGGACGCCGCCAACGGGTACCGATCACTCGCATGAGCTTTGGGCGCCCGAATTGCATTTACTGAACGGGCATTGGTATATGTATTTTGCAGCCGATGAAGGGCACAATGAACACCACCGGCTATTTGTAATCGAAAACCCGGATGCCGACCCTACAACCAGCAACTGGACGTTTAAGGGCCAGGTGAGCGATGCCACTAATAAATGGGCCATTGATGCTTCAGTTTTCGAAAATAAAGGTGAGTTGTACCTGATATGGTCGGGCTGGGAAGGTGATAGCAACGGGCAGCAAAATATTTATATAGCTAAGCTGAAGAACCCTACGACGGTTGAAGGCAAGCGTATGCTACTATCAAAGCCTGAATACGAATGGGAAACCCACGGCGATCTGCATGATGCTGCAAACCCGCCGCATGTAAATGTAAACGAAGGTCCCGAAATATTGAAGCACGGCCATAAACTGTTCCTGGTGTATTCGGCAAGCGGTTGTTGGACAGATTTCTATTCGTTAGGTATGCTCACCGCCGACGAAAACAGCAACCTGCTGGACGCCGCCTCGTGGAAAAAATCAGCCAAAGCGGTGTTTACCCAAAGTCCGCAAAACGGTGTTTACGCGCCGGGGCATAATTCGTTCTTTCAATCACCGGATGGTAAAGAGAATTGGATATTATACCATGCAAACCCGGCGCCTGGCTGCGGCTGCGATGGCAAACGCTCGCCCCGCATGCAAAAGTTTACATGGAAAAGCGATGGCTCTCCTGATTTTGGCGTGCCCATGAAAACGAGCGAGGTGCTGGCGGCTCCTTCGCAACAAAAATAAAATGTTAAATAACCAAAGCCTTTATTAGCTTTACCCGATGACACCACAGGAACTGATTGCCTATTTTGAAAACAAAACACTACCCGAAATTCTTCGCCTTGACAGGGCTTCTACGCAACACGACGTAAAGGTAGCGGTGGAAAGGAACATCGAAATCATGTTATTGGATAAAGACGGCGGCAGGGCAAAGAACCGGCTTACACAAATTTTAAAAGCATTGGAAACACCCTACGACGGGCCGGGAATTCCGAAATTATAAGCCTAACGGATGTTGGTATTGATAATCCCGAAAAATACTAACTACTATTTTCCATTGCATTCGTTCCGCAACGAATGCCGGAGGCGGCAACCCAATCGCCATTGTGGCCCCGGTATAGAAATCCCTCCTGTTGGGATGATCGGGAAAAACCGCGTTCATGACTGCGCGATTGACCCCCGCTCCTATCAGTTGTATTGTAATGCCAACTGCATCATCTAAATGAATCAGGTTGACAGGCGCCAAACCATTACCAATATTGGTTTTTCCGGCAAAGAATTTACCCGGATCACGCCCGGGCCCTATCAGTCCGCCGAGGCGAAGTATGTTGCAGGCAAATGGCGCATTTTGAAATAGTTGCTCGGCCTTAAATAATAGCCTGGCCGATAAGGTTTCCGGCTGTGGAGGCGTAGTTTCATCTACTACGGCATTATAATCACCGTAAACGCTGGTTGAACTGATAAAAATCACCCTCGAAATCGTAAACTGCTTAATCAGCGAAATAGTAAATTCAACCCGCTTCAAATAAGTGGCTTCATCATCCATCCGGACATTATTGGCAACCACCAGCACATCGCAGTCGAAAAAATCCGGATCAACAACGCTTTCTCCGGGCGTTTTCAGATTAACCACGTGAGTTCGAGTTTCATCCAGTTTGTTCTGCGAAGTGGTCGATCCCTTTACCCGGATACCGTTACCGATGAGCGATTTTGCGAGTGCCGTACCAAACCAGCCGCAACCCAGTATACTTACCCTCATTATTTTGTATTTTGTTTACTTTTTGGTTTCGTTAGCTGTCGTGCAATTTTAATGATAACTTCTTAAAAATATTTTCAAAAATATTTGCGCAATCAAATAGTTGCACATATATTTGCAATCAAATAGTTGCAAATGGACATTAGACGAGATATTTACCAGGCCATAGCCGACCCTACCCGCAGGGCCATACTAATGCTGCTTACCGTAGGCGCCATGACGCCCAATGCCATTGCCGGGCATTTTGACAGCAGCAGGCAGGCCATATCCAAACATATACAGATACTGGCCGAATGCGGCGCTGTTGACCAGGACCAACGCGGGCGCGAAATTTATTACCAGCTAAATATTGATAAAATGAAAGAGATAGACCGTTGGATGGAAGCTTTCCGCAAGATGTGGGAAGACCGCTTTAACCAGTTAGATAAACTATTGGAAGACTTATAAATCAAAAATCATGACAAACAATTTTGTGTTCGAGCCGGACGTGGCCGCTAAAAAGATTTACGTCTTACGCGAATTTAACGCGCCGGTTGAAAAAGTATGGAGAGCCTGGACCGAGCCTGACCTGATAGAAAAATGGATTGCGCCAAAACCCTGGAGGGCCGAAACCAGAACTATGGAATTTACCGTTGGCGGCATTTGGCTGTACGCCATGGTTGGCACCGAAGGACAGAAACACTGGGTATATGCAGAATTTACGGCAATAGAAAATGGAAGCGCTATTTCAACAACGGGTATGTTTTGTGACGGGGAGGGTAACCCGCTTACTGGCGGGCCAAAGTCATACAGGGATACTAAATTCTCATCCATCGAAGGTAACAGAAGCAAAGTGGAACAAGTAATTACCTTCGAGGACGAAGCCACTATTAAGATGTTTGTGGAAATGGGCTTTAAGGAAGGCACCACCGCAAGTCTCAGCAACCTGGATGAGTTACTGGCATCGGAATAGGCGTTGAGCAATCAAATAATCAATCTATATGAAAAGATCTATTAGTTTCCCGGGTATTGCTTTGGTGCTGATCCTGGGTTTGATTTCATTCAGGAAATCCGCGAATAGCCTGGAAGCGATACAAACAGATGCGGGCCGGATATCCGGTGTAATTAACGCTACGGGTGATGTATATGCATTTAAGGGTATTCCTTTTGCGGCTCCCCCGGTGGGTGATTTGAGATGGAAAGCACCACAGCCGGTAAAGCCCTGGGAAGGCATTAGAAAATGTGAAAGTTTTGGTCCCAGCCCTATGCAGGCGCCACCTGTTCCTTTCAGTATGTGGTCCGAAGAATTCCTGATTCCGAAGGAGCCCATCAGCGAAGATTGCCTGTATCTCAACGTGTGGACAGGCGCAAAATCTGCAGGCGAAAAACGCCCTGTTATTGTATGGACATACGGTGGTGGATTCCTGAGTGGTGGCAGTGCTGTACCCATATATGATGGAGAGGCCATGGCAAAAAAAGGAATTGTATTTGTCAGCATAAACTATAGGATGGGCGTATTCGGTTTTTTTGCTCATCCGGAGCTCACAAAAGAATCGGGCCGAAATGCATCAGGCAATTATGCGATACTCGACCAGGTGGCGGCACTTCAGTGGGTAAAGAGAAATATTGCCGCTTTCGGCGGCGATCCGGATAATGTTACCATAGCGGGAGAATCGGCGGGCGCATATAGTGTTAATATCCTGGAGGCCTCCCCATTGGGTAAGAATCTGTTTCAAAAAGCAATCGCCGAGAGTGGCGCCATGTTTTCTACTCCCTTTACATCGCTTACCAAAGCCGAAGAAGCCGGCGAAGCCTATGGAAAGTCACTGAATGCGCCAGACCTGGCAGATTTACGAAAGGTTTCGGCGGAGGACCTGATGAAAAAACCTTACGCTGTATGGGGTCCTATTGTAGATGGCTATGTTTTGCCGGGGTCCATAACCAGCATTTTCACGGCAGGGAAGGAAAATAAAATTCCACTGCTGACCGGGTGGAACCAGGAAGAGTTTATGTTTTTTGGATCTGTAAAAAGTGCGGCAGACTTTAAAAAGGACATGAATGACCAATATGGCGCTGATGCCCATACTGCGCTCGAAAATTATCCGGCCACCAATGATTCTGTAGCTGCGGTTTCTCAATACAGGATGAGCAGCGACCAAGTTTTTGGTACGCAGAATTTTACATGGGCGAATATGCAAAGTGACCAGGGTGCAAAGGTTTATATGTATCGGTTTACACATAAAGTACCCGGAGCGGGTGAATATGCGAAATATGGCGCATTTCACGGGAGTGAGATACCTTATGCTTACAATAACCTGAAATTTAGTAACCGGCCCTGGCAACCGGCAGATCTTAAGCTTGCCGACATCATGTCGTCTTATTGGGCCAATTTTGCCGCCACCGGAAACCCTAATGGAAAAGGATTGCCCGAATGGGACCTGTACAATTCAAAAACAAATGAAATTATGATCCTCAATGAACAGTGTTATTCAGAAAAAATGCCGGATTTGAATGCGATTAAATTCCTCGCATCGAAAATAGGATCGAAATAGAGCAGTGTAAATCACTTATAAAACTAATAAATATGACAAACAATTTTGTATTCGAAAAAGACCTTTCCGCTAAAAAAATTCACGTAGTACGCGAGTTTAACGCACCTATTGAAAAAGTATGGAAAGCCTGGACAGACCCTGCCCTGCTTGAAAAATGGTGGGGACCGAAACCATGGGTAGCCAAAACAAAAACGATGGATTTTAAAGTAGGTGGCGCCTGGCTGTATTATATGGAAGGCCCGGAAGGTCAAAAATTTTGGAGCTATGTAAAGTTTACCGCCATTGAGAATGGCAGCCGTTTCGCCGCTGATACTGCGTTCTCTGATGAGCATGGTAGCGTGCCTCCGGGCACATCTGTAGGGCATTGGGACAACAAATTTGTAGCCGCCGGCGATAAAACCAAAGTGGTGGTGGACATTAGTTTTGATGATGAAGCAGCCATAAAAATGATGGTAGAAATGGGCTTTGAAGGCGGCTTTACCATCGGACTGAACCAGTTAGACGAATTATTGGCTTTTTAAATACGATTACCATGAGAAAATTGAAATTACAGATACAAATGACCGTTGATGGATTTGTAGGAGGGCCAAATGGCGAGAACGATTGGGTATTCGTATCCGGTACACCGGACCCGGAGGCTATGCAACAGATTATCGCGTTTGGCGTTGGGCTTGCCGGCGGCTGCGATACCTTGTTGCTGGGCCGCAAACTGGCTGCTTCCGGGTTTTGCGGGTACTGGGAAAACGTGGCCGACAACCAACCCGACAACCCCTGGCATCCTTTGGCACAGCTGATAGCGGACCATCGGAAGATTGCTTTTAGCAGTACCGAAACAACTCTCCCGGGCCGCAATCTTGAAGTGGAAAACGGCGACCTGGCTACTGCAGTACAGGCGCTGAAAGAGCAACCCGGCAAGGATATCCTGGTTTATGGCGGTGCCGGCTTTGTAAGCTCCCTCATTAGTTTAAACCTTATTGATGAATATTATATCATCACTAATCCTGTTGCCATTGGTGCGGGCCTATCCATTTTTAAGGAAAGAAAATTACTGAAGTTAGACAGTTCGGTAGCTTATAAGAGCGGCAAAGTGCTTAATAAATATTTGCCGGTTCCGGTTGGCAGTTAGTAGTGGGCAGTTTCCGTCTTCGCAGACTCTCCGACACGGGGCCCTGCGCTGCAATATGCCACGGATGGCACGGGGTACTTCGCGAGTGACACTGATAACACAGAGATTTTGAAACAATTAAAAATTAAAATGGAAATATTAGTTTTTAAGACGAATGTAAGCAGCAAGAAAAAAGTGAGCATGGTTGCGCCCCTGCTCACTTCTTTTCCAACTATCCGTCACTGGAATTTCGACCTGGATGATTGTGATAAAGTATTACGTATTGAGGCTACCGGGCTAAATCCCGACTCAGTTGAGTCGCTGTTGTCGACGGCGGGTTTTAATTGCCAGGAGTTGGATTAGACAAGTCCGGAATCCCGATAGCTATCGGGACCGGAAAGTCCGAAAGACGCTGCAATTGACTCCGCTGGTACAAGCGTTCAAGCGTTCGACTTTTTTTTATTTGGAACGATGTGGAACATACTGATTATAAATTATTTAAAATTTAATAAAGGATTATTTTTAGCTAACGCACTGATAATCAATGGGTATTCATTCTGGCTTTATACTTTTTTATGTAATTTATTGATTATTAATAAATTACATAAATAGTGGGGAATTTACTTGAGTCGTACACACTCTTTTTGCGGCGTAGTCCGGGCAGAGGTTTACACTTTTAAGCTTTTGTAAAAATAACATAGCGACAACGAACGCGTACCCGGTCTGCTTAAACCTTTGCTGTATTTACCTATCTTATTTTCATATAACGAAGGTTATTTAAATCAACCACAATATGAAATTCTTTATTACAATTCTTATCCCCTTAATCGGGTGTTTGCGGGTAATTGCGCAAACGCCGGTTAATAACACAACAACGGATACCGCAAAACAAAAATATATGCTGGAATACGATCCCGGTGTAATACGGGTAAAAGGCAATTCGTTGCCTGTTGGTATTGTTGCTATTTCAGACAAAGGGCTGAGGTCCCAAACAAAAGGATTTTTAAATGGTACTGATAGCTGGTCGAAATATAAAATAGACGTCGATAGCGGGACTTACTCCAATGGCCAAATTAAGATTAAAGGAAGCGGAAACGGGTATAAAAAAGGCGACTCGCTAACGGTAACTGTTTATACCAAAAAATGGTTTTTAGGCGGAAGGGGTAAGTGGTTGTTCAGTCAAAAAATACCATACAATTACGAAGCAAAGATCAGTGTTTTAACCGCGGGCAATTTTTCGAAAGCGCCGGGCGACCATGTACAGTTTGGCGTGAGAACCTACTTTGATAATAAATTATATACCGATAAATGGGCCCCGGCGAAGAAGAATTTAAAAGATTTTGCCTTTAAATTTGACGGTGTCCACATCTCAAAATCAAAAGGCGATTTAAAAATTGATAAGGACCCTGCCAAAATCAGCAATGATAAAATACAGTTGATAGCCTCATTGGTAAAAAATACCGCCATAACCGACACCCTTAACGTTTTACTCGATTATGTTGCCAATTATCAATGTAATATTCTCTCCGGAGGAGCAGGGCACGATTTAAATATTACGGCGGCCATTCATCACGATTCGATTATTAATGCGCAATTATTAACCATCCAGGTCATTGATGCCGCCACGCGTAAAACCTATAATTACTGGGTAAATACAAATGGTGGTTCGCTCGCCATTTTGAGCAAAGGTGCAGATGGCAGTGATGGCTTAAATGGGTTGGATGGTTTGGCCGGTACGCCGGGATCGCCGGGGGCAGTTACGGTTGACATGGAAACTGTAACCAATGCCGATGGCACAACTACCACCACTACAAATACGGTAACTGGTGCAGGAGGCAACGGAGGAAATGGCCAGGATGGCGGAAATGGCCAGGATGGCGACGCAGGCGGCAACGGCGGAAATATTGTGGTAAATTATTCGCCAGCGGCCGCACCGTTTCTTAGCCTGATTAAAGTAACGAGTACAGCAGGCAGAGGCGGATCGGGCGGCAGGGCCGGCAGAGGCGGCATGGGTGGTAGTGGAGGTAGCGGAAACCCCAACGGCAATGCCGGTTCAAATGGCCTGGATGGCCGTAACGGGTTCGACGGATCTGGCGGGCGCCAGGGAACGGTTACTTTTATTAGGGTGGGTTCGGTTGAGTAAACTGAATAGGGTTGACCGATGAAATCAGGACGCTAGCGAGGGTCGTTTTTCATGCGCCGGCGGCGCTCCACCTTTGTAGAAACATTAAGTAAAAAACAAACGGCTCCGTAGGTGCCGCGCTGCTCCCGCAAGCAACTTTTCGGTACCGAAAGGCTCCGCTGCTGCAAGCCTCCAGGCTTGTGGCCCGCATACTAAGTAACCATCATCTAGGCTGCCCATGCCATGTTTTCCAATATCTATGTTTAGGTATAATTTATTATCTATAAACGGCCACAAATGGCGAGGCTTGCGTCAACGAGGGGGTTACGCTCTGGCAAATGAAAGTTTGGGCTGAAAGTTTACAATATGGGCTTATCTTCCGAGTATTTCCTGCGACTTTAAAAGGAATGAAAAGCCATTTGCAGTGCCTTCCTTTTTAGTGGAACGAAAATCAATGTATTCTAATATCACGTCCGTAGAAAGCATCGCCCCCGAAATAAGCGAAGAAAGCTGCAGTGACCTGGCTGCAAGGATAGAAGCAACAAACGAAATACCCGCCTTTCCCAATTGAATTGACGACCTTTTTATCAACTTATGATCGTGACGCTGAATGCGTTTTGAAATATCTTTAATTTTCGGATTACGGACTATTATGTCTGGAGATTATATCTCCAGTGGTGTAGCGTACATAGCCGTATTTTTCCGCTGCCGCCCCGATTTATCGGGATGACCCGCATGCTCGGTAACCACCATACATTTCCCCGAACCTCGTTTTTACGACGGATGTTAAGCCGGCTTGCTGAAAAACTTCCACTCTCCCTCCGAAACAACTTCGACCTGACCACCTACCACTTTGATGGCGGTCTGTTCGTCAATGGCATAAACGGCTGCGGGAATTTTTGCAGCCCATTTTTCCGCATTTAGCCCGCAAGCGTCCTGGAAACCAGGGTTATTATAGTGTGGAATCACGGCGAAGTCGGTTAGCCCGGCACCCCTCGCTGTAAAGAGCATCTTAGTTATTTCGCCCTCCGCTGTATTGAATACCATATTTTCCGTAGTCAGGGGCGTGCCGCTGCCGCCCCTCGGATTACTTTCGGTCTCGCTAAAAATAGTGTTTATAGCCATACTGCCCGCGCTCACGCCAACATAAACCAGGTCCTTGTTCAGAGAAGTCAATACCTCTGTAAGTCCCGATTGTTCGAACCAGTACGCCAGGTAAAGCGGATCGCCGCCCCAAACCAACAGGGCGTCAGCCTCCTCAAGCGCCGATACCCAGATATCTTTTCTGATACTGGTTAGTGCGGTGAGTTCAAAGAGACCCATTGTTTTCCAGCCCAGCTCAACCAGGGCGCCCTTCATCTTTCCTCCGATCGGCCACCATGCGTAATTCGGACCGCCCATGAACGGGTAAACGCCTGTTGGAACAAACAGCGCGCCCGACTCACTGATGGGCTTGCCCAGGAGCTGTTCGAGCGCGTCGCCGATGCTTTTATTGGAAATACCGGAGGAAGTCAGGAGTAGTTTGATCATCAGAACAAAAATAATTGTTGATATCGAATAAATCAAGGCCATTCAGGATAGAAACAGTGCCGTCCCCATTTTATCGGGATGGCCCGCATGCTAAGTAACCGCCATCATACTAATTATGCACCATGTTTTAAAGATCAAAGTTTCGGCATAATCTATTATCAACCGCCACAAGTGTGGAGGCTTGCGGCGGCAGTGACCATTTTTATTAGCTTTATTTAATAGCAGGCCTTAACAGCCACGAGGTAGTAGTGCCCAATAAGGCCCCGCCAACAACATCGCTGGGGTAATGTACGCCCAGGTACATACGCGAGTAACCTACAGAACCTGCCCATAAATACGAAGGAACTATAACGTACCATTTTGGATACGCCCTTGATAAAGCTGTTGCTACCGCAAAGCTTGTTGATGTATGCCCCGAAGGAAACGATGTACTGCCTGCATTGTAAACCGCTACGATTTTTAAGTTTTGCACAAACGGCCGGCGACGCTTAAATATGGTTTTCATTAACAAGGTAGCACCCAAAGTTATGGCTGCGCTGCTACCCACATATAAGGCGTTCTGGCGCATCTGGCCATCGTGCCTTACAACACCGCCCACCATTAATGCGGCAGGTATGCCATAGGCAACATACCCCAGCGAGTTAGATAAAACCAGCATTTTTTTTGTTTCGCTATCGTCGCGAGCCAAAGCCAGGTTGATTAAAAATTTATCGTCAAACCGCTGAACAAAGTTATTCACCTGCGCTGCTTGTACCTTTACTTGTGTGATGGTTTTTGTTTGCTCCGGAGTTTTTGGCTGCTCTTCTGTTTTTACCTGCCCAACAACGTTTTCTGCAAAAAATACAAATAACAATAACAGCAGAACAAATAACGCATTAGTTAACCTTGTGCACTTGTTTATTTTCATCACAATAGCAGTATGATATATATTATTTATGTTAAATTTAAAGGCATTTACCAGTTGGCAACATTAATTTAACAATAAAACCTTTAAATTGTTAAAACTCATCAGCTATTTATTATAACGTATACTAAAATTTACCTTGTTTCAAATACCGAAGCGCAACAACTCCCGACTTAAAAACCGTAGATTCAACCAATTTCAATTGTAAATTCTCCTGCAGGTTGATCCCTTCAAACAACCGTCTGCCTTGTCCTACAACTATCGGGTGGACTACAATATGATATTCATCAATCAAACCAAGCGCGGCAAGTTGCGAAGGAATGGTTACACCACCGGTAAAAATATTTTTGCCTTGTTCCTGTTTCAGTTTAAGTACTTCGTCCTGGAGGTCCGTACGGACAATTCTCGTTTTTTCTCCCTCAGTATTATCTAACGATTGTGAGAAAACAACAATTTTATCGACGGCATCAAATGCCTGTGCAAATTCGTCAGAAGGGTCTTCTTTCGCCACATCGGGCCAATAAGGAACCATCAATTGATAAGTTTTACGCCCGTATAGGAATGTGTCGGCATCCCGCGTCAGTTGTATAAAATACCCAAACGTATCTTCATTGGGATAAAACTTGGTGTGGTCGCAGCAGCCATCTAAGCTGGTGTTGATTGCGAATACTAAATTTCTCATTTTATTGCCTTTGTTTTTTATTTTTCAACCGTTAATATTTTAATTTATTGTTGATTGATATGCTTAAAATTAGCTAAATAATATCGCGCCTTACAATTCGGGGGTTGTACATGTTTCATTGGCAGGCCAAAAAAATATTTGCCGGATAATGGACGCGGGTATTTTTTATGTCAAAATAATGTTTTAATATTGATTAACAAATTGTTACTGCAATCATTAACCTTAATCTACATGTATTATGACACCTGATTTAGCGATGATTTATTTATTTGCCAGCAACTTTGCACCTTCGGGCTATGCCTTATGCAACGGGCAAATTTTGGCAATTTCCACCAACACCGCACTATTTTCGCTCTTGGGCACCTATTATGGTGGCAATGGGCAAAATAATTTCGCACTCCCCGACCTTCGTGGCCGGACACCCATTCATGCCGGGGGCAACTCGGGGCAAGGTCCCGGGTTACAGACTTATGTACTGGGGCAGTTTGGTGGCACCGAAAATGTGTCATTAGTGCAAAATCAAATGCCTTCACATACCCATACATTAACTGTTAACAAGAGTGCAGGCACCGATGCTGTACCTGTTGCTAACGCGAGTTACATATCGGCTGGCCCGTCAACCGGATCGGGACCCAATGCTTCCGCTTTAAAAACATTTACTTCGGATGCAAGTGCCGGCAACCTTGTACCGTTAGCTACCGGGGCAATTGCAACGGCCGGTGGCTCATTACCACATAACAACTTGCAGCCATATTTGGCAGTAAACTATGTTATTGCACTACAGGGCGTTTTTCCATCGCGGAATTAAAAGAAGTTTTCACCTTCCTGCCCGAATATTATGGTAAATGCGAAGGCCATGCTGCCTGTAGGTTTGCTATGACTGTACACTTCAGCAACACGCCTAATAACATTTCAAAAATATAGCCCGATAGAAAATCCTGTTGGTTACTAAATACGATCAGGTAATACCGCTATCCGTATATCTACGAACTATTATACCTCTCTGTCTACAGTATTGCAACTGATAAACATCATCGTTGTAAGCGCTCAAAAAATATAATCGTGCCACATGCCACCCGTAATCTGTGCGCCAGAGACACAGTCTCCCGGGCATCGTACGCCGTAGCTGGAAACAAACAACGTTAGTATCACCTATACAAATAGCCATTATTATAGACTTTTTGTCAATAATACTTGACATTATGAAATGTATACCTATCTTTGCATGAATTAAACAATTTAAGACATGGAACCATCTGTAAAAAAAGCGCACCAACACGCTATTATTTTCGCCCTCATCTACGGAGCCACCTATTTGCCGGCAGTATGGCTGCTAAAACATCATGTATTTAGGCAGCCTGTTTCGATAATTATTGCGATAGTGCCAATTATTACTTTCTTCATCTTTATTTTTAAATACATCAAGTCCTTTTCGGTGATGGACGAAGTGAAGCAACGGGTACAATTTGAAGCCGTTGTTATCGGTTTTTCATTGACAGCGATGTTGATGATGATTTTGTTTTTGCTAAGCATGTGTGGTGTGTCAAACCCCGGCTGGTTTGGCTACGCACAACTGGTGTGCTGGTGCTGGCTATTTTATTTTGTTGGCTGGTTAATTTCGATAAGAAAATACGGGCTATGAAAAACACGATAAAGGTTGAACGCGCCAAGAAAAACTGGACACAAGCCGACCTTGCAAAACACATCGGGGTATCACGACAGGGTTTAAATTCTATTGAAACCGGGAAATTTATCCCCTCCACTGTACTTGCTTTACGGATGGCTAAAGTTTTTAATACTACTGTAGAAGTTTTATTTCAGTTGGATGACGCAGAGTCGTGATGAAGGGAAGGCCGGCCGGAGTCATCTTTTTTGGTAACCCCTACAGCTATTCAAAACTTAAAATTTATAAATAAACAAAGGCGGTGCATCCTCGGCCTTCAGGATTTGGCCGGGGATGCCGGGCTGCCAAAAGCGAAACAGTGACTCGTGATTGAGCCCGTTTCATTTATCTGTGGCGCGTTTCAATGTTGTATGCGTCGATCTGGTACCCACACGCAGGCTTATCGAGTCGCCATCGGCGTAGTATCTGCCTTTGTTTTTAATCTTCATGGTATTGATGTTAGCGGTAAACCATAAACTATCGCCTTTCACCACGCCATCCGAAATATCAAAGGTACCTATCGACGATATCACCGTACCTGTGAGCGTTGTGCCACCGGTTTTAAAAGTATATGATATCGGGAATTCATTGCCATCCGGCCCTTTTAGCATAGCAGACCATTTGCCATCTATACCTGCAAAATAAGCGAAAGCAGCGCCAAAGGAAAGGAGTAAAACAATTGTCGTAAGTATTTTTCTTTTCATATTATGGGAGGTTAAATAATTGGTTAAATGTAAACATTAATTCCAAAAAACCGATGTGCATTGGAAACAGACGGCAGGATTTGCAATCCCTACAATTATCCCAACACCGGCGTGCGCGTTACCAACTGTAATTGAGTCAAATCCCCCCTTAAATTGGCATTTATCCCCCCTGTAGTTTGCATATCCCGGCTTTAACTTTATACTATTGCCTCCTGCAATTTAGCAGGACAGTTATACCCCGGATATGAATATCACCATCAACCCCGCAAAAAAATGCCGCGTGGCTTTATTGCTCTCCTTCATCCTTTTTATCTCCGCCCACAGTTTTGCCCAAAAGCCTGCAGATTGGCAACTTGAAAAAATGCCCGCAGCACTCGAGACGGATTTTGCACTAAGCGCGCTGCCGCCACAACTGCGCCCCGCCGCCACCGTTTATTTGTTAGATCCCAACAAAGGCTATTATGTGGCGCGCAAGGGGTCAAACGGGGCTATTTGTTACGTTACGCGGACAGGATGGGAATGGGCGAAGTTCAGGAACGATGTTGCCGCTGCCATTGGTTTCGACGCCGAGGGCGCGAGAACAATTTTTCCGGTTGAGATGGATGTGGCGGCCATGCGGGCCTCTGGAAAATACACCGCCCTGCAAATCAGAAACACGGTAATTGACCGGATCAGGAAAGGCATTTATAAAGCCCCGGCGCGGACGGGCATTTCGTACATGCTGGCGCCTGTAATGCGCGTTTACCCCGGTACACCCGCCGATCAACTGGTAACAACGATGAACATGCCGCATTATATGTTTTATGCCCCCTACCTAACCAATACCGACATCGGCAACATACCCGACGGCAGGGCCGACGGCCCGGTAGTAATCAACGCCGGCGCATTATTCCTTGGCGCACGAAAGAGCCCGTACGGATATATTATTTTACCGGCAGGCCAGACAGAAAAAGCAAAAATAATGGCCGAAAATAAGGACCTGCTAAAACGATTGGCCGCCTATAAACCCTATTTTAACACCGAAATGGGGGGAATGAAGCATTAAAGTGTGGGTAGCGGTGTGGGGTGTCAGTCAAATCTGCCATCACTGAAAAAATATAATGTCGTTTAAAATCGCAGCGCCGGAGACAAGGTCTCCGGCCATACTAATCCATAGCTGGAAATTATGGACGGCGGGTAATGTTACTTCCATCATAACGATACACCCCATCTGAAGCAGCAAACCAAATACTCCCATCACTAACTTGTAAAATCCCACAGATCATTCCTTTTTCCGGCTTTATTTCGGTTACCGTTGGCTTTTTATCAGACAGGGATTTTTCATCGTAACGGGAAAGCGTCCAACCTTTGTCACGGGAAAGAGTCGGAGTTTTGTCATGAGAAAGAGTCCAGCTTTTGTCATGAGCACTTTCTGAACTGGTCCAAATGTTTCCTTTTTTATCTTCATAAACATAACCCACAAAATTCTCGGTGAAATTGGTAAATGTACCGCCGCTGTAGCGCCAAAGGCCATCACTGCCGCCCAGCCAAATATTTCCTTTTTTATCTTCAATTATCGAACGAACATTCGCAAAAGGTTTACTGTCATGGGTGAAAACGGTAAATGTTTTTCCATCATAAACGTAGGCATTGCCCCCTGTGCCAAACCAAAACTTGCCTGTTTTGTCTTCAATAATAGAATTAACATCATTATTGTCTGGCAGTCCTTGAAATCCTACATTCATTTTAAAATTCCGAAAGGATTTCCCATCATAACGGCTTACTCCGCCGTCCGTGCCGAACCAAATATTACCGGTTTTATCTTCGTAAATACAAGTAACCTCATTACCGGCAAGCCCCTGTTTTGTTGTAAAATTCTTAAAGGATTTCCCATCGTAACAATAAATACCCGAGCCAACAGAGCCGAACCACAATTTGCCTCTTCTATCTTCTAAAACTGAAAAGAAGCGGGCAGAACTTACTTTACTGGTAATATTAATAATCGATTTCCCATCGTATCTAAAAATACCATCAAACGCAGCAATCCAAATGTTGCCCTTTCTATCTTGCAGGAGATTTCGGGCAATTAGTTTAGGGCCGGGGGAAATGACAATATCGTTGGACTTGATATTTTCTTTTGGGAGGTATGTTTTGTTTTGTCCTTTACAGCAAGTGCAAAAAACAAGGATCAAAAACAAAGCACAAATCTGTGAGTAGCTTTTCATTTTTTATTTTAATTACATACAATTGTTTCTTAGTAAACATCAGCCCCCGGGCGGAATGATTTTAAATCAGCGATACACATTATTTCTGGCCAGCTTTATTTAAAGTCGGTAATGGTCTTTCCGTCATAACGATGCACCCCATCGAAAGATCCAAACCAAATATTTCCGTCATTAGCTTCTAAAATCCCGAAGATCATTGGTTTATTTGTTATTTCGGTTACAGTTGGCTTTTTATCAGACAATGATTGTTCGTCATAACGCGAAAGCGCCCAACCCTGGCTATTATCCCTTTGTGAACTGGTCCAGATGTTTCCTTTCCTGTCTTCGTAGATATAACCAACAAAATTCCGTGTGAAATTGGTATAGGTATGGCCGTCATAGCGCCAAAGGCCATCATTACCACCCAACCAGATATTGCCTTTTTTATCTTTAATTATCGAACGAACATTCGCAAAAGGTTTTCCGTCTTTATTGGTTATAGTGGTAAACGTTTTTCCATCATAAACACAGGCATAACCCCTTGTACCAAACCAAAGTTTTCCTGTTTTGTCTTCAATAATGGCATTAACATCATTATGCATCCAACTACTTTCCGGAATCGTTTGTTGATAAACTGATATATGGACAGAATCAGTATTAGTATGGACAGGAGCAGCCCCTGTACAGGCAGAATCAGTATTGGTATGGACAGGAGCAGCCCCTGTATAGGCAGAATCAGCAACGGCATGGGGCGGCACTTCCTTCATTTTAAAATTCCGGAAGGATTTCCCATCGTAACGGCTTGCGCCGCTACCGGTGCCGAACCAAATATTACCGGTTTTATCCTCATAAATATTAGTAACCCCATTGCCGGCAAGGCCGTCTTTTGTTGTAAAGTTTTTAAAGGATCTCCCATCATAATAATAAACACCTGAACCAATAGAGCCGAACCAAAAATTCCCTTTTCTATCCTCTAAAACCGAAAAAAAGCGTGCCGAACTTACTTTATTGGTGATATTGGTAAACGATTTTCCATCGTATCGAAAAACGCCCTGCCATGAAGCAATCCAAATGTTGCCCCTCCTATCTTGTATGATGTTACGGGTGATCCGGTTAGGCCCTGCGGAAGTGACAATGTTGTTGGCTTCGGACTTAATACTGTCTTTGGGTAAGTCTGTTTTGACTTGTCCTATGCAGTAAGTGTAAAAAAAAAAACATCAGGAACAAAGTGAAAATGTGTGCGTATTTCATAATTTTTTCTTTTTATTATTTTACAATTAACTTAGTAAACACCAGCTCCAGGCTCACCGGGATCTCATCGTCAACCAAATGGTCCTTCAGGCTGACAAATGGGTTCCAGGAGGGGTCCGGTTGATGATCGATATTCCACTTTTTGCGGTCGATAGTCAGGTTTGCTGTTGCCGTAATGGTACCGCCGATCTGTTTCATAGTAGTTGTAAATTGAACTGCATCAGTCAGTCCTTTGATGGTAAGTTTACCGACAACCGTGAAGATAACAGGGTCCTGTCCGGGCAGTATCTGGCTAACTACGATGGTGGCGGCAGGGTATTTTGAAACAGCAAAGAAGCCCTCGCTTCTCAGTTCGTCGTCAACCTTTTTTCTGCCGGCGGCGGTGGCCGCGTCAGTACTCCTCATACTGTTCATATCAATACTGAAAGTACCCTGGGTTGGATTGCCTGCAACAAAATTGCTGAGGCTGCCCGAATTAAATAATATAAAACCATTATGCCGGTTGTTGGGAGCCTTCCACAACAGTTTGCTTTTTTTAACATCAAGCTGGTAAATGACGGCCGTGGCGTCGTGTTTTTGCTGAGCCTGTACAGGAAAATATATTACTCCCGCCAGCAGAATAATCAGGCAGCGGAAAACGTTTCTTTTATTTTTCATCTCCAAATCAATTTGATTCAGCGAAACTACTTTGATATTTTTCGGCGCGGAGAATTTGGATTGTAAATAAAAATGTAAACTTTGTAAATAAATGGTAAATAGTATGTTTGATAGCCGAAATCTCCTTCCCGGGAAAAGCAAGTACCTGTATGGGTTGCTGCTGCTTTTGTTTACCGCAGTAATCTGCGCGGCTTTCAGTATGAGCGGAAGTGACGACTTTGCTGTTGCCAGGAGGGAAGTTTTGCTCCGGAGGATCGGGCATGAACTGCTCTTACAGTCGGGCGACAGTACATCAAGGGTACTTCCGGTAGAAAAGATCGAAGAAAATGAATACCAGATCAGGTTTGAGAATGAGCTTACTTTTCAGCCCGACTCCCTGGTGAATACTACCCGGCGTTTGCTGGCCAAAGACCCGCTCACACGCGATTACGTTGTTAATGTGCTGAAGTGTGGCAACGCCGGTGTGGTCTTTGGATATGCTATATCCGGAAATGAAAAAGATAATATTATAGCATGTTCGGGAAGAAAGCAACCCACAGCATGTTACCTCATCAACATTAAATTTAAACCGGCGGGCATAAATACCGCAAAGAATGGCTATCTGTTGGGCGGCCTGCCATTGTTAGCATTTGTTGGTTTTATTGTTTTGAGAGTTGTTAAGCCGCGAAGAGCCTTACCTAACGATCAGCAAACCCAAATATTCACGTTAGGATCGGTATTGTTTAATGCGCTGCAACGGCAACTGATAATCAATAAAAAGACCATAGACCTCACCGGAACTGAAACGCGTCTGTTGCTTATTTTCGCAATCTCGCCAAACGAGACGATAGAGAGAAGCCGGCTGCAAAAAGAGATATGGGAAGACGAAGGTGTTATTGTGGGGCGCAGCCTGGATATGTTTA